>Ga0172367_10000029_pt1 | contig 203077 bp, 198 predicted proteins | sample Lak10m_FD_114542 | JGI IMG/M metagenome (GOLD analysis project Ga0172367, IMG submission 114542) | Freshwater microbial communities from Kabuno Bay, South-Kivu, Congo - kab_022012_10m | ecosystem: Environmental > Aquatic > Freshwater > Lake | place: Democratic Republic of the Congo... | reverse complement strand
TCGAAGCCTTCAGCCAGATCGACACCGCCCAGATCGACCCGCTTCCAAGCATTACAACACAGGCCGCCTGACCGATGATCCAGGATGGCCATCCCGCAAATTACACCAGCTTGACGGAGGCTATCCGCGTTCCTGTCGGCAGCGGTTCCTTCTCGATCCGCAACTTCGACGTGTTCCCGATCTTCCTGGTGCAACCAGGCATGGCCCGCATCCAGCACCCGACCTACGACGAGTGGTCGTCCGCCTACGAGAAGAGCCGTCGCCCGGTTCAAGCCGGTGACTTCCATCAGATGCTCGATGGTCGCACCGCGCTGCAGGGCTTTGAGCAACAGGTGACGCTTCGAGCCCTCGGCCACGGGGCGAACCATCTTCAAGTCGGTGGCCGGTGCGACGAGGTCGCGGTCCTCAAGTGCGCGGGCCTTCTTCTCGGCCTTCGGGGCCGGAACGCGGACGGCCTTCACTTGCTTCGGCGTCGCGTCGCCGGGCAGCTTGTCGGCCTTGGGGGCCGGACCCGGATTCGCGACGCGCCGTCGCCTGGGAGGTCGAACGCGATGCGGACACCCTTGTCGGTCAGGACCTGGTCAACACCCGCCGCGCCGCTCGGCTTCTCGACGTCAGCGTCCAGGAGGCCCTTGGTCGAAAGAGAAGCGATCACGCCGGGCACCTGCTTCTTCGTCAGGCCGGTGCGGTTCGACGTTTCCGCGACATCGGACCAGGTCATGTTGTCGGCCAGCGTGTCGGCGACGATCTCTGCACCGTTGCAGTCGATCCCGGCGTCCAGGTGCGCGACGAGCACGCGCTTCTCGAGGTCGGTCAGGTTGTCGGCGGTCGGGGGTTCGGGATCGTCCTTGCGAGCGTCGCGGATGTCGGCGTCGAGCGCATCGGCGGGCATCGCATCGAACATGGCGACGAGATCGGCGTGGGACGTCTTTTTCAGTTGCGAGGCGGTCACGGGCGAGGCGAGCAGAGCGTTCAGTTCGGCTTTGGTCATGGTGTTGAGGTCGGTCATTGTCGTCTCCGTTGCTGAGACGCGACACCACTGTGGCCCATGTGCAACACATAAGTCGGTTATACATCTCGCTCAACCGAAGATTGTGGGTGGCCCGAAAAAATTGTCTTGCTGACACAATCTCGGCTCTGGGCCGTGCGAGGTCTGGGAAAAAGGCGGCAACCCATGGCAGACCAGACCACGCCGGAAAAGAACCTAGACAAAGCGAGAGCGGCGGAATTCGAGCGCCGCAAGAAGCGGGCGCGTCTCGAGAAGAAGCTCCGTGCGGCTGAGAAGCGGGTCGGCGTGGGCAGTCTCATGGGGCCCGGGTATGTGGTCACGGACGCCACGAAGGCGAAAGAGAAGAAGGTCGTCCTAAAAGCGCTCGCCCTCGGGATCGACGTCCACAGGTGGGTTCTAGGCTCCCACGGACTGCTGCCTGAGAAGAACCCCCAGGTGCCCGCGCGCTTTGACGGCGAGGAGCCGTTCTGAGGACGCAGCACTGATTCTGCCTTGCACACGGCACCTCTGTCGTTTAAGCGCACCAACGCGTAGCCCCAATAGCTCGGCTGGTAGAGCACTTCATTCGTAATGAAGGGGTCGGCGGTTCGAATCCGTCTTGGGGCACGCGCGTATCGTCGGTGTTGTCCATGACCTTCTCAAAGCGCCACAACTTTGCGACAACTCCGCCGATCACAGTCAGGACGGATGCGCCTGATGGACTCCGTTTCGCGGTCATCCAGAATGCCTACGACGCAGGTCCAAGCTACACCCAGATTCGTTCTGTAGTCTGCCGCGTCCTGTTAGGGGCACCGGACCCAAACAACTGGAGTGAGATTCCAAATATTCGCGATGAGGTGCTCTACGACATTCGGCACTGCGATTGGTACAAGGTCTATGACGTTGCCGAAGCCCTCTTGTCCTTCATTGAAGGAACCTATGGCTACGATAGCGCGGTGCAGTATGCGCAGGCGATGAATGACTTCTTTATCGGCGCGGGGATCGGTTGGCAGTTCGCGCCGAGTGAAGGCATCGTCTATCGAGGGGATGAAACCTTTCGCGTAGCGACAGCGGAGGCTGCGAAAACTCTCTCAGGCACTGGGCGCAAGAACGCTGCGACAGAGATCGAAGAAGCCATAAGGGACATCTCGCGGCGTCCTGATCCTGACATAACGGGAGCGGTGTCACACTCGATGGCGGCTGTCGAATGTGTCGCGCAGGACGTTCTCGGCAGCAAGCAGACGCTTGGCCAGATCGTCGGGAACCTGAACCTACCGAAGCCTCTCGATGAGGCAGTAAGCAAGCTCTATGGTTTTGCCTCGCAGCATGGTCGGCACGTCAGCGAGCAGAGCAGGCCTGCGCCTGAGGATGCTGAATTGCTGGTCCAAGTGTCGTGTGCCATCTGCACCTACCTTGCAAAGCGGCACAGTTGAGCGCAGGGTCGCCCTTGCAACATCCTTGCAACGCGGCAGACGAACACAAGAAAATCCAATTAAATCAAGTCTGTTAGACGCTTCCCCACGTCATTCGTAATGAAGGGGTCGGCGGTTCGAATCCGTCTTGGGGCACGCGCGTCAGCCAGGACAGACCGCCTGGCAGCCGTGCGAACCGAACGTCTTGGTGGCTGATGTGGGCTACCGGCGGCGCAGCCGCGGCGCCGGGCTGATTTCCGGCATCCTGCGGCCCGGCAGTATTGCCTTAATTTGCAGCGCGGGCGATGGCCTCGACGTCGATGATGTCGGCGGGCGCTGCCGCTTGGAGGGGGGCTTCGGCCTCGGGCTCGGGCGACCGTGGGGTGCCGACGATCAGCGGCAAAAGCTCGGTGCCGGTGGCGCTCGGGCCGGTGGCCTCGACCGGCTCGCGCCATGACATCGTGTCGAAGCCGCCGCAATTGTCGCACAACGGACCCCACTGCGCATGAATCGCCTGGCACTTGTCGCAGCACCATTGCGGCCCGCGGGGCGCGGTCAGGGCGCGCGTTAGCCAGCCCCGCACCACTGCGTCGTCGGCTCCTTCACCGCGTTCGATCGCGGCCATGATGGTCAGGGCACGCACCGTCGGGTGGGCGGTTGCCAGGTCGCCAAGGGCGCGGCGCGCGGCGGGAAAGTCTTCGGCGGCAAGCTCGAGCTCGGCCAGCAGCATCCGGGTCTCAGAATGATCCGGCTGGATAGCCGTCAGCAGCTTGAAGCGTTTCAGCCGCGCTGGCGCGGTCTCGTCGGCCACGATTTCGGCAAAGGCGGCGGCCAGATCGGGATGCGGCTGCGCTGCCCAGGCCTTTTTCAGCACCCGGGTCGCATTCCTTGCCTCGGCTCTGGCGATATAGCTGCGCGCCGCCAGGGCCGCGGCGGGAATCAGGTCGGGCGACAGGCGGTTGGCCTCGATCGCCGCTTCGCGCGCGTCGATGCTGCTGGCCTCGTCAATCACCGCGCGCGCCTCTTGCAGCGCCAGCACCGCAGTGCGGCGGCGGAACACATCGCGCGGCAGGGTGCCGGCCTTGAGCTTGGCCCCCAGTGTGGTGCGCGCCCCTTTCCAGTCGGCGTGGCCGGCTTGCAGGCGCAGCAGGATGTCCTGGGTCTCGGCGTGGCGTGGCTTCAGGCCAAAGGCCTTTTCGGCCAGCTTGAGCGCGGTATCGGTATCGCCTTCGTCAATCTTTTGCAGCATCAGGCCGCGCACCCCTACAAAACGGGTCTTGTCGGTGCCAAGCAGCGCCTTGTAGGCCTCGGTCGCGGCCTTGCTGTCACCTGCCAGTTCGGCCGCCTGCGCGACAAGCAGGGTGGTCAACTCGGGGCGGGCCAGGTATTTTTCGGCGCGCCGGATGCGTGACAGCGCCACCCGCGCCTCGCCCGACGCCAGCGCGATCATGCCGTCGGCCAGCGCCTGATAGCCCCGGCGCTCGCGGTTGCGGTCGAAATAGCGCGAGATCGCGGTCTCGTCGCCGCTCAGAAAGCGCAGCACCGCCACCACCAGCCCGACCAGCTTCATCACCAGCCAGATCGCGACCACCGCCAGCAGCGCCACGATCAGCGCCTGCAACGGGCCAAGGCTGAACTCGTAGCCCGCGACCGCCACCAGCATGCCGCCATCGGTATCGCTGAGCATCCCGGCCCCGAAGGTCAGCCCGGCAATGATGGCGACAAACAGCACAACCTTGATCAAAGCCCAGATCATCGCGCCCCCCTATGGCCTGGCCTGAGCCGCCACCAGCGCGGCGAGGGCATCGGTTGCCGCGATACGGCGTTCGGCAAGCGCGCGCCAGTCGGCCATCATGGCCTGAGCCTCGGGCGGCAAAGCGCCGATCTCGCCAAGCGCGCCGGCCAGATCAGCGCCGTTGAGCGCCGCTTCGGCGCGCGACAGCACCGCATCGGGATCGCTGCCTTCGCGCGGCGTCAGCGATCGCACCCCGGTCTGGGCGCGCAGAAAGGTGGTTATCCGCTCGGTCAGCGACTCGCCCATGTTGGCGCTTAGGGCTGCGTGCAGCGCGGCCCGCGCGGCTTCGGGAAAGCCTGCTTGCAGCGCCGCCAGCGTCGGCAGCCCGTCGGTCGCGGCCTCGCTCAGCCCGGGCGGAATTTCCTGCCCGGCGCTTTGCAGCATGGCCAGCGCATCGGCAAACGGCGTGCCGCTTGCCACCGCCGCCTGCACCTGGGCCAGCGCGGCGGTGGCGGCGGCTTCGGCCTTGAGCGCTGCCGCCTGCGCCTCGACCTCGGCCATTCTGGCCTGCGCCGCCGCCGCGGCCGCCTCGGCGGTCCGGGTGTCGGCGGCACCGGCCCCCTGTCGCGCCTCAAGCTCGGAGCGCAGCCGCGCGAGATCCGTAGCAAAACCAGCCAGAGCCGCCGCGACGCCCGCTTCAGCCGGGGGCTGGGCCGCAAGATTTTCAAGCCGCGCTTCCAGCGCACTGACCCGCGGCGCCAGCGGGTCGGCCTCTTGCGCCAATTTAACGTCGGCCAGCCGGGATCGGGTCTCGGCCAGCGCCGTCTCGAGCGCCGCCAGCGCCTCGCCCTGCGCGGCCAGACGCGCCTCCAGCGGGCCGGTGGGGGCCAGCGGCCAGCCATCGGGCACCGCAAACCGCGCGACGCCAAACCCCAGCCCAGCAGCAATCGCCCCCCCGGCCAGCAGCGCGATCACCCCGCCCACCCGGCGCCGGTGGGGTGCGGGGGCTGCGGCCACGACCGCTTGCTCATCCACCGGCGCGGGCGATTCGGGCGCGGCGCTCGCGCCAGCGTCCGGGCCTTCGGCAACCGGCGACTTGGGCAGAACCAAGGCATCGGTTGCTTCGGGCGGGCTGGCCTTGGCTGCTTTTCGAGCGCGCGGTTCGGTCATCGGCGTGCCTCCCGGATCGGGTCCATCATGGCGACCCTCGTGTTACCTAATACCTGCGCTGGCCCGTCTCAAGACGACGCGGCTGCGGCAATCAGACCTGCCAGCGCTGTGATCATGGCCTCCGCCTCGGGACGGGCGGCAATGACATGACCCGCACATGGCAAATCTCCGGTGGCGGCGGCGACGGCGGGCGACAGGCTGGCCAGCCACAACCGGGCCTTGAGGTCGATCTGGCGGGTTGCGGCGGCAAACAGCGCCGCAGTCCGGGGCGAGAACAGCGGCACCAGCAGCGCCGCCTCGGTTTGCAGCGCGGTCACGCCAGGCACCGTCAACGGTTGCGGCATTTGCGCGTAAACGATAGCGGAATACGTCTCTATTCCAGCGGATTCGAGACTTGATGTCAGATCGGCGCGCACCTCCTGGCCCCGCAGATGCAGCAGCGGGCCGGGCGGGCGGGCGGCGGCAATCGCCTGCACCAGGGCGGCGGCATCGCCCGGTGCCGACAGCGCTTCCAACCCGGCGTCGCGCGCGGCCTGCGCGGTGCGCGCGCCCACGCACCAGACTTGCCGCGCATCTTTCAGGGCCGGGTCGGCCGCGATCCGCCGATAGGCCTCGACCCCGGTCTGCGACGTGAAGATCAGCGCCCGAAAGCGGCGCTCGGGCAGGCGGGGCGTCAGATACGCCGGGGCGAGCAGTGGCGAATCGATGATTTCGATCCCGGCCCCGAACCGTTCGCGCAGCGCCAGCGCGAAGCGGTCGCCCTGGGCAGCCGGGCGGGTCAGCAGAAACGGTGGAAGGCGGGATTGTCTGGCCATGGTTGCGGTGTTACCTGCGAGTAATCCCCGTGGCAACGGAAAGCCCATGCAGAGTCTGACCTTCCTCGGCATCGAGAGCAGTTGCGACGATACCGCCGCGGCGGTGGTGCGCGCGCTGCCAGGGCAACGGGCGCAGATTCTGGCGTCGGTCGTGATGGGGCAAGTGGCGCTGCATGCCGCGTTCGGCGGGGTGGTGCCGGAACTGGCGGCGCGCGCCCATGCCGAGCGGCTGGATCACTGCGTCGAAGCCGCGCTGGCAGAGGCCGGTCTGGGCCTAGCCGGCCTGGACGGCATCGCGGTGACAGCCGGGCCGGGGCTGATCGGCGGGGTGCTGGCCGGGGTGATGCTGGCCAAGGGCATTGCCGCCGGCACCGGCCTGCCGCTGATTGGGGTGAACCATCTGGCCGGTCACGCCCTGACCCCGCGCCTGACCGATGAGCTGGCGTTTCCCTATCTGATGCTGCTGGTCTCGGGCGGGCATTGCCAGTTTCTGCGGGTGGCGGAGGCGGACGATTTCACCCGGCTGGGCGGCTCGATCGACGATGCGCCGGGCGAGGCGTTCGACAAGGTGGCGAAACTGCTGGGTTTGCCGCAACCGGGTGGGCCTGCGGTCGAGGTGGCGGCGCAGGCGGGCGATACGCGCCGTTTTGCGCTGCCGCGGCCGTTGCTGGACCGACCCGGCTGCGACATGTCGTTCTCGGGGCTCAAGACAGCCGTGCTGCGACTGCGTGACGGGTTGGTGGCAGCCAAAGGCGGGATCACGCTGCAGGATCGGGCCGACCTTTGCGCCGGATTTCAGGCGGCGGTGGTGGCGGTGCTGGGCGAAAAGTCCCGCCGCGCGTTGGCCGAAGCGCAGGTTGCGGCCTTTGCCGTGGCAGGTGGCGTGGCCGCCAACCGGGCCATTCGGGCCATGCTGGAGACGGTCTCGGCCAGCGCCGGGGTGCGCTTTCTGGCGCCCCCGCTGGCGCTTTGCACCGACAATGCCGCCATGATCGCCTGGGCCGGGATCGAGCGCTTCCGCGCCGGGGGCCGCGACGGCATGGATCTTGCCGCCCGCCCACGCTGGCCACTCGATAGCGCCAGCCCGGCGTTGATCGGATCGGGCAAGAAGGGGGCCAAGGCATGACGCCGGTCAGGGTTTCGGTGCTGGGTGCCGGGGCATTCGGCACCGCGCTGGCGATTGCGCTGGCACCCGGTTGCGCGGTCACGCTGTGGGGGCGGGACGCGGCGGCGATGACGAACATGGCGCAAACCGGGTGCAACAGCCGCTACCTGCCCGGCATTGCGCTGCCGCCCTGGCTGACAGTGACCGCCGATCTTGCGCGCGCCCTGGCCGCCGATCTGGTACTGCTGGCGGTGCCGATGCAGCAAATGGTCGGCTTCCTGCGCCAGGCCGGGCCGCGCCTTGCCCACAAAACCGTGATTGCCTGCTGCAAGGGGGTTGATCGCGGCACCGGTCTCGGGCCGGTGGCCCTGCTGGGGCAGGCCGTCCCTTCGGCGCAGGCGGCGCTTCTGACCGGACCCAGCTTTGCCGCCGATATTGCACGCGGCCTGCCCACCGCCCTGACGCTGGCCTGCGCCGATGCGCAGGCGGGCGAGCGGTTGCAACAGCAGCTCGCCAATCCGACGATCCGGCTTTACCGCAGCACCGATGTGACAGGGGCCGAGCTGGGCGGGGCACTGAAGAACGTGATCGCCATCGCCGCCGGGCTGGTGATCGGAGCGGGGCTCGGCGATAGCGCGCGCGCCGCCCTGATGACCCGCGGCTATGCCGAGATGGTGCGCCATGCGGTGGCGCGCGGAGCGCAGGCGCAGACCTTGGCCGGGCTGTCGGGGCTTGGCGATCTGGTGCTGACCTGCACCTCGCCGCAGTCGCGCAATTTTTCCTACGGGGTGGCGCTGGCGCTCGGCCAGGCGATTGATCCGCGCACTACCGTCGAAGGTGTCGCCACCGCTCAGACCGTTGCCGCCGAAGTCGGCGAGACCATGCCAATCACCTTGATGGTCGCCCTTGTCTGCACCGGCGTTCTGACCATTGATGAGGCCATCGCGCGCCTGATGTCGCGCCCCCTGAAAGAGGAATGACCATGCCGCTTTATGCCCTGATCTGCACCGACAAGCCAGGTGCCCTGCCAACCCGTATGTCCAACCGCGAGGCGCACCTTGCCTATATCAAGGCCACCGGCGCGGTGCTGCAAGCCGGGCCGTTTCTCGACGATGCCGGGCAGATGGTCGGCTCGCTGTTGATCCTCGATCTGCCCGACATGGCGGCGGCACAGGCTTGGGCGGCAGGCGACCCCTACGCCAAGGCCGGGCTGTTCAGCACGGTGCGGCTTGAGGCGTGGAAAAAGGTGATCGGCTGATGCGCTTCTGGCTGGTCAAATCCGAACCCGACACCTGGAGCTGGGATCAGCAGGTGGCGCGGGGTGCTGCGGGCGAGGAGTGGCACGGGGTGCGCAACTATCAGGCCCGCAACAACATGCGGCTGATGGCAATCGGCGATCGTGGCTTCTACTACCATTCCAACGTCGGCAAGCAGATCGTCGGCATCGTCGAGGTCTGTGCCGCCAGCGCGCACGACAGCACCACCGACGATCCGCGCTGGGATTGCGTGCATATCCGCGCGGTGCAGGCGCTGGCTCGCCCGGTGACGTTGGAAACCTGCAAGGCGCATCCTGGTCTCGCGGGCATGGTGCTCGTCACCAATTCGCGGCTGTCGGTGCAGCCGGTCACGCCGGCGGAGTGGCGGATCATCTGCGATCTGGGCGGGGTGAGCGCCTGAAAAATGTGGCGCGGAGGCGCCTTTTCGGGCATGATCCGGGCAACTGGCAAAGCTCAGGAGGGACGGATGGAAATTCTGAACGTGGTGGTCGCGGCACTGGCGTCGTTCGCCTTTGGCGCGGCGTGGTACATGGCACTGGCCAAATCGTGGATGGCCGCCGCAGGGGTCGAGTGCGACGAGAGCGGCAAGCCCATCAACCGGGCCAACCCCGTGCCATACATCCTGTCGGCGCTTTGCATGCTGGTGGTGGCCGGGATGATGCGGCACATCTTCGCCATGGCCGGGATCACGGCGGTTGGCGGATTTGGCGGCGGGCTGATCTCGGGCCTCGGGATCGGGGCGTTCTTTATCGCGCCCTGGGTGATGATCAACAACGCCTACGCCGGGCGACCGTTCACCCTGACCCTGATCGACGGCGGCTATGCCGTGTTCGGTTGTGCCATCATCGGCACGGTGCTGGCGCTGTTTTGAAAAAATGGAGGGCCCCGACCCCATCGAGACCCTCCATCCACCCCACGTGCTCCCTTAGCACCACACGTGTTCTGAAAAGGTCTCGGGCGTGCTGCCCTATGGCAGAAGATATACTCTGCACGCGCCCCGCAGGCAAATTCCAACTAGGCAGAAATTGAGCCAAAGCGGCAGGGTTTTGCTAAGCAAGATGCCCGCGGCCGGCGCGGGCATCGGGGTGCGAAGGCAACGCAGGCGTTAGTGGTAAACCGCTTCTTTGCCGAAGTGCTTGACCAGCATGTAATAGACCACGGCGCGGTATTTGTTGCGCTCGGAATGACCATAGGTTTCGATCACGGCGTTGATCGCGGCCATCAGCTTGGGGCTGTCGGGCAGACCCAGCTTTTTCATCAGGAAATTGCGCTTGACGGTTTCCAGTTCGGCGGCGTCGCTCCCCGCGACGGTTGCACTGTCGGCGCTGTAGATCGCCGGGCCGCAACCGATGGTGACCTTGGTCAGCAGCGCGAGATCCGGCTGCATTCTGCATTTGTTGCTCAGGTCGGCGGCATATCTGGCGATCAGATCGTCTCGTTTGCTCATTGCACCGTGCTCCTCGTTCCATTCACTGTCCCGACCACCCATCGCTTCAATTCGACGGGGTCGGGGCAGCTTAGGCGTCGGGTCGGCACACACCAAGCAAAACGTCGGGTCACCGCGCACTCAATAGCGGTAGTGATCGGCCTTGAACGGGCCGGCAACACTGACCCCGATGTAATCGGCCTGTTCGGGGCGCAGCGTGGTCAGTTTGGCGCCGACCTTGGCCAGATGCAGGCGCGCCACCTTTTCATCCAGCGCTTTGGGCAGGATATAGACACCGGGCTGATATTCGCCGTCCTTTGTGAACAGCTCGATCTGCGCCAGAACCTGATTGGTAAAGCTGGCCGACATCACGAAACTGGGGTGGCCGGTGGCATTGCCAAGGTTCAGAAGGCGCCCCTCGGACAGAAGAATGATCCGGTGCCCGCTCGGCATCTCGATCATGTCCACCTGATCCTTGATCCTGGTCCATTTGTGGTTGCGCAGGGACGCCACCTGAATTTCGTTGTCGAAGTGGCCGATGTTGCCGACGATCGCCATGTCCTTCATTTCGCGCATATGCTCGATCCGGATCACGTCGCGGTTGCCGGTGGTGGTGATGAAGATGTCGGCATCACGCACCACGTCTTCCAGGGTTACCACCTCGAACCCGTCCATCGCGGCTTGCAGCGCACAGATCGGGTCAACCTCGGTCACCTTCACCCGCGCCCCGGCCCCCTTCAGCGAGGCCGACGAGCCCTTGCCGACGTCGCCATAGCCGCAGACCACGGCGACCTTGCCGGCCATCATGGTGTCGGTGGCGCGGCGGATGCCATCAACCAGGCTTTCCTTGCAGCCATACTTGTTGTCGAATTTCGACTTGGTGACGGAATCGTTGACGTTGATTGCCGGGAACGGGAGTTGGCCCTTGCGGTGCAATTCGTAAAGCCGGTGCACGCCGGTGGTGGTTTCTTCCGATACCCCCTTGATCGCGGCGCGTTGCGCGGTGAACCAGCCGGGGCTGGCGGCAAGGCGTTTCCGGATCTGGTTGAACAGGCAAACTTCTTCGTCACTGGTCGGCACCGCGATCAGATCGGCCTCGCCCGCCTCGACCCGCGCCCCGAGCAGGATGTAAAGCGTGGCGTCGCCGCCATCGTCGAGGATCATGTTGCAGGTGCCCTGCGGGAAATTGAAGATACGGTCGGTATAGGCCCAATATTCCTCAAGAGTTTCGCCCTTGATTGCAAACACCGGGGTGCCGCCCGCAGCAATCGCCGCCGCCGCGTGATCCTGGGTCGAGAAGATGTTGCAGCTTGCCCAGCGCACATCCGCCCCCAGCGCCACCAGGGTTTCGATCAGGGCGGCGGTCTGGATCGTCATGTGCAGGCTGCCCGCGATCCGCGCGCCCTTGAGCGGCTTGACGGTGCCATATTCCGCGCGCAGCGCCATCAGGCCGGGCATTTCGGTTTCGGCAATGGTCAGTTCCTTGCGCCCGAAAGCGGCCAACGCAATATCCTTGACGATGTAATCGTTCGGCATCCGCCGCACTCCTGTGATGGTTAGTAGCGGGCGAGATAGCATTTGTCGCGGCGCTCGACAATGCGAGGCTTGGCCGGGTAAGATCGGGGTCAGCCATGAGGACAAGATGAAGCAACCCCGTGCCTGGCAGCGCATGTTGTCCGGTCGCAGGCTCGATCTGCTGGACCCCACGCCCGTCGATATCGAGATCGAGGACATTGCCCACGGGCTGGCGTTCGTGGCGCGCTGGAACGGCCAGACCGTCGGGGACTGGCCCTACTCGGTGGCCGAGCATTCGCTGCTGGTCGAGGCAATCTTTGGCCGGATGAACCCGGCGCAACCGGCCCGCTGGCGGCTGGCCGCCCTGCTGCACGACGCGCCGGAATATGTGATCGGCGACATGATCAGCCCGGTCAAGGCGGCGGTGGGGCCGGGTTACGGCGAAATGGACTCCCGTCTGGCGGCGGCGGTGCATATCCGCTTTGGCCTGCCTGCCGTGCTGCCCCTGGCGATCAAGAAAGCGATCAAGACCGCCGACCGGATTTCGGCCTGGATGGAGGCGGTACGGATCGCGGGCTTTTCCGAGGCCGAGGCTGACCGGCTGTTTGGCCGCCCGGCCAGCGCGGTGATGGACGGGCTCGAAATTCGCCTGCGTCCGCCGATTCTGGTGCGTGCGGATTTCACCGCCCGCCACAAGGCTTTGCTGGCCCGGCCTGATGCCGAATAGCGGGCAGAGACCGCTCCGCGCCCGCGCCGCAGGGACCCGCACACGACCGTAGTGCCGCACCCGAGGGGACCCGAAAATGGCGACAATTGGATCGGTTAAGCGCCTGTTGACGGCGATGCGCTATCCCTGAACCCGGGTGCTAGGAATGGGTGTGTGAATGGCCGGGCAATCAAATGCCGCGCCAGTCATCATCAAACGCAAGAAGATCATCTCGGGTGGCGGCCACCACGGTGGGGCGTGGAAAGTCGCCTATGCCGATTTCGTGACCGCGATGATGGCCTTCTTTCTGCTGATGTGGCTGCTGGGCGCGACCGACGAAAAGCAACGCAAGGGGATCGCGGATTTCTTTTCGCCGACGATCCCGATCAGCCGGACCTCCAGCGGGGCCGATGGGGCCTTTGGCGGGGACAGCATCTTTTCCGAGGATACCCTCGCCAGCATTGGCACGGGTGCGGCGAACTCGAAGCCGACCGCGGGTAATCAGACCACCGGCCTGAACGATGCCGCCAAGGCCGAGCTTGCCTCCCTTCAGGCATCGGTCGAGAAGGCGCTGACGGCCCTGGGCGGTGAAAGCGAGACAATGCAGGCGGTCAGGCGCCATGTGGTGACCAAGGTCACCGACGAAGGGCTGGTGATCGAAGTATTCGATACGCCCGACGCCGCGCTGTTTGCGGACAGCACGGCCGAGCCGCAGCCGATCATGCGCGACGTGGCCCGGATGCTGGCCGAGGTGTTGGCGCTGACGACCAACGACCTCGCGGTGAACGGCCATGTCAAATCCTACCCGATCACCCTGATCGACAACCCGGTGTGGAATCTGGCGACGGCCCGGGCGCAAGCCACGCGCGATCTGCTTGGCACGGCGGGCCTGCCCGGCAAGCGGGTGCAGCGCATCACCGGCTATGCGGACCGCAAGCCGGTCACCGCCGATGCGACGGCGGTGCGCAACAACCGGATCGAGGTCATCGTGCTGCGCCGCGACCGCTGAATATGTCGCATTTTATCTGTTAGGCCGATCTTAAGCCGCAGCCGCCAGTTTCGGTGCAGGAGTCGAAGCAGCAGAAAGGCGGCAACCGATGACGATTTCCTCCGCGCTCAACGCCGGGGTGGCCGGGCTCAATGCCAATGCCACCCAGCTTGCAGCGATTTCCGACAACATCGCCAATTCCGGCACCTTCGGCTACAAACGTGTCGCTACCGATTTCGAAAGCATGGTGATCAGCTCGGCACCCGGTTCCGGCAGCTATTCGGCGGGCGGGGTGCGGGCATCGACGACGCGCCTGATCGATGAACGCGGCGCGCTGGTCTCGACCGCCAACGCACTCGACCTTGCGGTTTCGGGGCGCGGCATGATTCCGGTCACCGACTCAACGGCACTTGATGGCGGTGGTGGCAACGGCTCGATGATGATGACAACGACCGGGTCTTTTTATCCCGACGCGAACGGGGTTCTGCGGACCAGCTCCGGGCTGGTGCTGCTGGGGTGGCCGGCCAATGCCGATGGTTCGATTCCGGTCCTGCCGCGCGACACCATCGCCGGGCTCCAGCCGGTGGTGATCAACACCAATCAGCAGGCCGGCGATCCGACCACCGAAATGCGGTTGGGTGTCAATCTGCCCGCCACCCATACCGAAGCGGGTGCCGCTGGCACCGCGCTGCCCCTGTCGGTGGAATATTTTGGCAACCTTGGCACTTCGGCGACGCTCGACGTCACCTTCACTCCTACGGTTCCCGCCACCGGCTCCGCCAACGAGTGGACGATGGTAATCCGCGACTCGGCCCAGAATGGGGCGGTGATCGGTGAATATACCCTGTTGTTCGACGACACCCGCGAAAGCGGCGGCACGCTGGCGTCGGTCGCGACCTTGTCCGGCGGTGCCTATGATCCGGTTACCGGCAGCCTCGCGCTGACGGTGGCGGGCGGCCCGTTGACAGTGACGATCGGCAAGCTCGGCGATCCGAACGGGCTGACTCAGCTTTCGGACAGTTTCGCGCCGACCTCGATCACCAAGGACGGCTCGCCGGTGGGCAATTTGGTAATGGTCGAGGTTGACGAGGGCGGCTTGCTGATTGCTACCTATGATACCGGATTTACCCGCACCCTCTATCAGATTCCGCTGGTTGACGTGGCCAATCCGAACGGCCTGATCGCGCTCGACAACCAGACCTATCAGGTTTCTCCCCAGTCGGGATCGTTTTTCCTGTGGGATGCCGGCGACGGCCCGACCGGCTCGATCGAAGGCTACACGCGCGAAGGTTCGACCACCGATGTCGCGGCCGAGTTGACGCACCTGATCCAGACCCAGCGCGCCTATTCCTCGAATGCCAAGGTGATCCAGACGGTGGACGAGATGTTGCAGGAAACCACCAACATCAAGCGCTAAAGTAACGCTAGGCCATGAGCATCGGGATCGCCCTGTCGAACGCCCTTTCCGGCCTGACCGCATCGGCGCGGGCGGCCGAGGTCGTGTCGGCCAATGTCGCCAACGTGATGACCGAAGGCTATGCCCGGCGCGAGCTTGGGCTGGCGGCGCAATCGGTTGGTGGCGCGGGCCGTGGGGTTTTGGTCACCGGGGTCACCCGGGTGGTGGATCAGGTGTTGCTTTCGGATCGCCGCTTGGCGCAAGCGGCGGTCGGCTATCGCGCGACGCGGGCTGACTTCTTCGCCGCGATCGAGGCCGCCCTGGGAACCCCCGACAGTGCAACATCTCTCGGGGCCCGCATCGCAGGGTTTGATGCCGCCCTGATCGAGGCTGCCAGCCGCCCCGACTCGGAAGCGCGCCTCGCCAATGTGCTGGGGGCTGCCCAGGCGATGGTCGCGCAGATCGGGTCGGTCGCAACCGATCTGCAAATCGCTCGCCAGGCGGCCGACAGCCGGATTGCGGTCGAGGTCGGGCAGCTCAACGACGCCTTTGCCCGGGTGGCCGACCTCAACACGGCGATTCTTGCCCATGAGGGTGCCGGTCGCGATGCCACGGCGCTGATGGATCAGCGCCAGCAACTGGTGGATCAGATCGCCGCCATCGTTCCGCTGCGCGAGATCGCGCGCGACCATGGCCAGATTGCCCTTTATGCCACCGGCGGGGCGCAACTGCTGGATGGTCGTGCGGCGGTATTCGGCTTCACCCCGGCCGGCCTGATCACCGCCGACATGAGCCTTGCCGCAGGCAGCATGTCGGGCCTGACGCTGAACGGCCAGCCGACCGCGACCGCGGGCAGCGCCAGCTTGATCGCGGGCGGCAGCCTGGCTGCGCAGTTTGCCGTCCGCGACGATCTGGCACCCGCCGCACAAATGCGGCTTGACGCCGTGGCGCGCGATCTGGTCGAGCGCTTTGCCGACCCCGCACTGGACGCGACGCGCGCGCCGGGCGATCCCGGCCTGTTCACCGATGCCGGTGGCACCTTTGATCCCGCAGACGAGGCAGGTCTGGCGCAGCGGCTTGCGCTCAATTCGCTGGTCGATCCGGCGCAAGGCGGCGCGCTCTGGCGCTTGCGCGACGGGCTTGGCGCGGTAGCCCCCGGCCCGCCCGGCAATTCGGCCCTGCTGACGGCGCTACAATCGGCCCTGATCGCCCCGCGCCAGCCGGTATCGGGCCGGTTCATGACCGGCGCGCGCAGTTTTTCCACCTTGGCAACGGATCTGCTGTCGGGCGTGGCCTCCGCCCGGCTCGGGGCCGAGGCCGAGGCCAGTTTTGCCACCGCCAAAACTGACACGATGAAACAGCAGGAGCTCGAAAACGGGGTCGATACCGATCAGGAAATGCAGAAACTTCTGCTGATCGAGCAGGCCTATTCGGCCAGCGCCAAGGTCGTGCAGGCCGTTGACGACATGATAAAAACCTTGTTGGGGATATGACATGGCGCTGATCTCGATTGGCGATCTGGCCCAATCGCTCATGCTGCGGCGGCAGAACTCGGACATGAAGGCCGACCTCCAGACCCTGGCCGCCGAGATGACCACCGGCCACGCCGCCGACACCGCCCGTCGGGTGAACGGCGATTTTGCCCCGCTTGGCGCGATCGACGCCTCGCTGGCCCGGTTGCGCGCCTATGATGGTGCCACCACGGAGGCGGCGCTGCGCGCGGGGGCGATGCAGACCGTGCTGACCACGATCGACGGCCTGGCCACCGATCTTGCTCCGGCGCTGTTGCAGCCGTTGGCGGCGGGTCAGGAAGCGCAAGTGGCCATTCTGGGCGCGGATGCGCGGCAGAAGTTCGACACGGTGGTGGCCGCGCTCAACACCTCGGTGTCCGGGCGCACATTGTTCTCCGGTCAAGCCACCGACAGTCCCGCGCTAGCCGATTCCGAGACCCTTCTTGCCACCCTGGAGAGCGCGATTTCCGGTGCCGTATCGGCCGCCGACGTCGAGGTGGCGGTGGCGAACTGGTTCGACGATCCGGGCGGCTTTGCCGCCATGGCCTACCTTGGAGCCGACCCTCAGGACGGTGTGCCGATCGCCCCGAACGAGGTCGCAGCCATCACCATCACGGCCATGGATCCCGCGGTTCGCAACACGCTGAAAGGTCTGGCCATGGCGGCTCTGCTGGATCGTGGCGCGCTGGCCGGTGTGCCCGCGGCGCGCACCGGTCTGGCACGGCGCGCCGGCGAAAGCCTGATCTCCAGCCAGGCTGGCCGGACCAACCTTGCGGCAGATCTGGGGATGGTCGAAGCGCGGATCGAGGCTGCGACAGCCCGCAACGCTGCCGAAAGCGCGGCGTTGCAGATTGCCCGCGCCGCAATGGTCGAAGTTGACCCCTACGAGTCCGCCACCAGGCTGGAAGCGACCCAGACCCAACTCGAGACGCTTTATGCGATCACCGCGCGCCTTTCGCGCCTGAACCTGATGGATTTTCTCGGATGATCCGCCTGGCCCTGCTGTGTCTCTGTTTCGCCCTGCCCGCGACCGCCAGCCCGATCCGGATCAAGGATCTGGTCGAATTCGACGGCGTACGGGGCAACGATCTGGTCGGATATGGCCTCGTCGTGGGGCTGAACGGCACCGGCGACGGCATTCGCAATGCCCCCTTCACCGAAGAGATCATGTCGAACCTCTTGGAGCGGCTGGGGGTCAATGTCGCGGGCGAGCCGTACCGCCCCAAGAACGTGGCCGCCGTTTTCGTGACCGCAACCCTGCCGCCATTTGCGCGCGCCGGCAGCCTGATCGACGTCACGGTTTCCGCCATCGGTGACGCCAAGAGCCTTCTTGGCGGCACCCTGGTGATGACCCCGCTGAACGGGGCCGACGGTCAAATCTACGCCGTTTCCCAAGGCACCATCATCGCCGGTGGCATATCCGCCGAGGGCGCGGCCGCGCGGGTGGTGCAGGGGGTGCCCACCGCAGGGACCATTCCCGCCGGGGCGCGGGTCGAGCGCGAAGTCGAGTTCGATTTCAGTGGTCTGAGCTCGCTGCGGTTGGCGCTGCGGACCCCCGATTTCACCACCGCCGGGCGGATCGAAGCGGTGATCAACCAGGAATTTGGTCGCCCGATCGCGCTGATGATGGATTCGGGAACGGTGGCGCTGGATCTTGCCGCCGCCCATATGGCGTCACCCGCGCATGTCATCGGGCGGATCGAAAATCTTGGGGTCGAGCCGGAAACGCGGGCGCGGGTGGTGGTGGATCAACGTTCGGGCACCATCGTGATGGGGGCCGATGTGCGCGTCAGCCGGGTCGCGGTGGCGCAGGGCAACCTGACGCTCAGAATCGAGGAATCGCCGATTGTGGTGCAGCCCAATCCGTTCTCGATCGGTGCCAGCATCGTGGTGCCGCGCACCACGGCGCAGATCGATAACGCCAACGGCACCGGCCTTGCGGAAATCAAAGATGGCACCGACCTTTCCCAAGTGGTCGCCGGGCTCAACGCCCTGGGCGTGGCGCCGCATGACATGATCGACATCCTGAAAAGCATTAATGCCGCCGGTGCGCTGCATGCCGAATTCATGGTGCGGTAGCGCCCCACCTCGGTTGGCACCCTTCCCCCAGGCCGGGGAAGGTGCGGCGCCTTTGGCGTGGCTGCCGGGGGGGGGAGGGAAACCGGCAGCGGGGGCGAGTCAGGAATGGCGTGGGCGGGTCAGAAATAGCTGCGCACCAGGGCGCCGGAAATCAGGCTCCAGCCGTCGGCTACCACGAAGAACGCCAGCTTGAACGGCAGCGATACGATCGCCGGGGGAACCATCATCATTCCCATCGACATCAGCACGGCTGCCACGACCAGATCGATGATCAGGAACGGCAGGAAGATCAGGAAACCGATCTCGAACGCGCGTTGAATTTCGCTGAGAAGAAACGACGGCACCAGCAGCGACAGCGGCGCGTCGGCGATGGCCGACGCCTCGCCCGGGCGCAACGCCTGCAGGGCCGCGAAGGTGTCAGCGTCCATCCGCGCCGCCATGAAGGTGCGAAACGGGGCCAATGTGGCGGGAATCGCGGTTTGCAGGTCAATCGCCCCGCGCGACAACGGGTCGAGCCCCTTCGCCCAGGCTTCGGTAAAGACCGGATCCATCACATACCAGGTCAGGAACAGCGCCAGGCTGACGATCAGCATGTTGGGCGGCGATTGTTGCAGGCCGATCGCCTGACGCAGGATCGAAAGCACGGTCACGATGAAGGGAAAGCAGGTCACCATCACCGCCAGGCCCGGCACCAGGCTGAGCACCGTGATCAGCGCCAGAAGCTGGATGCTGGTCGCACTCAGCGAGGCGCCACCAAGATCAAGCGACAGGCCTTGCGCCGCCAGCGGCCCGGCGTGGCCGATCAGGACTGCCGCAAGCAACCAGGTCCGGGTCACAACCCACCGCGCAGATTGGCAACTTCGGTCACGCGCACCGCCAGTTGGCCGGCATGATCGCCCTCCAGTTCCTGCAGTTCGCCGCGCGCGATCAGGCGATCGCCGACATAAAGCTCGACCGGGTCATCGACCCGGCGATCGAGGGTAAGCACCGCATCACGCTGCAGGCGCAACAGTTCGCGCACCTGCGGGCGCACATGGCCGACGGTGATCGTGATCTCAATCGGCACTTGCGAAAACGGGTTCGCGTCAACGGGATCATCCATCAGAGGTATCCTTTTCGGAAAGACCGAAGAAGCCGCGCACGGCGGCGGTGATTTCGGTGGTGGCGCGGTCAAGGTCGATGCGGGTTTCGCAATCGCCCAGCCGCAGATAAACCTGACCCTCGCCCAGGGTCGGTTCTTCGGTCAGCTGCAGCGGCAGGCCGGTCGCCTGTTCCAGCAGGGCCTCGACCGCCGGGCGGGCGGCGGGGTTCAGCACCAGCGACACCGGGGCGTCGGCCATCTGCTCGGCCAGCGGCATCAGGGTTTCCAGCACCACCGGGGCCAGCGCCTCGCGCGCCATTTCGGGCAACAGATGACCGACCATTTCCAGCAGCAAAGGCTCGATCGCGCGCAGAACATGCATGCGGGCTTCGTGATAGGTAAAGCTCAGGGTCTGGAGATTGCGGGCCAGATCGGCGCGGGTTCGGCTCTGGTCATCGGCGCGCGACGCGCTGGCATCATCCCATCCCGCGGTATAGCCCTGCTCGTACGAGGCCAGCCGCGCCTCTTCCATCGCCCCGATGTCGGTGACGACGGTCGCGGTCTGCCCCTTGGCTGCGCTCTCGAAAACTTCGAGCTTGAGCATCGCCATCAGGCCCGCTCCTCTTCGGTTTCCATCCAGCCGCGCAGAATTGCGACCGACTCGGCCTGCCGCGCCTCGATCAGCCGACGCAGGCGGGCCATCGGATCGACGGCGTCGGCCTCGCCGCCCTGATCGTCTGACACCACCTCGAGACCGGCAAGTGCCGCGCCATCGTCGATCTCGCCGGTCAACACCCGGCTGCCGTCGGCCTCGGCGGATGCGCCGCTGCTGGTAATCGCGAGCGGGGTCGGCGGCGCGGGCAGCGCGGGCTGGCTGCGCACCGCGCTGGCCAGCACCGGCTTGAGCACGAACAGGCCCAGCACCAGAATCACCAGCGCCAGCGCGGCGATCTGGATCACAGCCATCACATCGACCACGCCAAAGCCCGCAAAGAACCCGGCCTCGGCCAAGGTGCCGACGTCGGGCCGGGGCTCGAACGCCAGCGATTTCAGGGTCAGCACGTCGCCTCGCGCCTCGTCCAGCCCCACCGTCGAGGCTACCAGCTCGCGCAGCACGGCCAGTTCGGCCTCGGGGCGCGGCTGCCAGCTGCTGGTGCCGTCGGCGGCGGTCACCAGCATGCCATCGACCAGCACCGCCACCCCCAGTTTGCGAATCGATCCGGGCACCCGCAGCACGTCGCGCTGGGTTTCCGAGACCTCGAAATTGGTGCGCTCACTGGTCTCGGTCGATTGGCTCTGGCCACTGCCGACGGCCCCGGCATTGCCCTGAGGCAGGTTGGAGGCCACCGTCACATCGCTTGCGGGGTCGGTGGCCGAGCTGGTCTTTTCTCCGGTATCAACCGAAATCGCCACCCGCCCCTGCGGATCGAACCGCCGCTCGGTGATGGTTTCGCGCTCGGTCACCAGTTCGACGTTGACCTCGACCACCGCCTTGCCAGGCCCGACCCTGGCTGCCAGCAGACGCTCGACATTGCGCTTGAGCTCAGCTGCGCGATCCTGCCCCGCCGCGGTGGTGGCCGGATTATCCTCGCTGGCCACGATCAGCCCGGCCACGGTGTCGATGATCGCCACGTCGTCAGGCAGCATTCCGGCCACGGCCGCCGCCACCAGATGCTTGAGCGCCCGGGCCTGCACCGCCGCCAGCGATCCTGTCGTGGTGGTCACCGTCACCGAGGCCGAGGCGCGCTCGTCGCGCCGGAACGGCTGCGACGGCGCCTGCGCGATATGCACCCTCGCCGCCCTGATCTGCGGGTTGGCCAGAATGGTGCGCGCCAGCTCGCCCTCCTTGGCCCGCCAATAGGCGGCGTCAAACATCTGCGAGGTGGTGCCAAAGCCAGAGAGCCCATCGAGCAACTCGTAGCCCGCCGCCCCGGTGGCAGGCAGGCCTTCAGCCGCAAGTGTCATCCGCAGGGTATCGCGTTGGCTGGCATCGACGTGAATCGAATCACCCCGCACCTCGTAGGCGACCCCGCGTTGCTCGAGCGCGGCCACCACCTGACCTGCGGCGCTGCTGTCCATCCCGGCATAGAGCAGGGCCATGCTTGGGGTTGCGGCCATGCGCGAAAGGCCCAGAATCGCCAGAAACATGGCAACTGTGGCACCGATCACGATGATGCGGCGGCGGCCATCAAGCGCGGACCAGAGCGCGACGAGGTTTTGCAAAGGCGGTCTCCGACAGTGGGGGCTTCTGCCCCGTTCCCGCACAGCTTTGCCGGATTGGGTTTAACAATCGGTTAGTGTCCTTGGTTGTATACCTTGGGCAATCAGCACAGCCGGAGGTTGCCATGGCCGTCGCCGAAGTGCCGCCCGAGGCGGCCCCGAAGAAGAAGTCGAAACTGCCGCTGCTGATCGGGCTGGTGCTGGCTCTGGTGCTGGGGGCAGGCGGTTTTTTCGCCACCTATACCGGGCTTGTTTTCGGCCCCGCGTCTGACGCCCCGGTAGCCGAGTCCGAGGTCGTAGCACTGCCGGATATCGCCTTTGTGCCAATTCCGCCGGTGGTGATTTCGCTTGGGGTCGCCGCGCAGAATTCGCATCTACGGATGATCGCCCAGCTTGAGGTCAACAAATCTCACGCCGACGAGGTGACGCTGCTCATGCCGCGCATTCAGGATGTGCTGAACGGCTATCTGCGCGCGGTCGAGGTGGCGCAACTCGAAGACCCGGCGGCGCTGGTGCGGTTGCGCGCGCAGATGCTGCGGCGGTTGCAGATCGTGACCGGCGAGGGTCGCGTGCGCGATCTGCTGATCACCGAATTCGTCCTGAGCTGAAAGAGGGCAGAATGGCACTAGTCGCCGATATTCTGATGGTTGCCGGCACGTTTGGGGCCGCAATCTATTGCTACGTGCTGGCCCAGCGGCTCAAGCGGTTCGCGACCCTGGAAAGCGGCATGGGCGGCGCGATCGCGGTGCTGTCGGCCCAGGTTGACGACATGACCAAGGCGCTCGACCGGGCAAGGGGGGCAGCCACCGGCTCGGCGACGGCGCTCGAGTCGCTCACCGGTCGGGCCGAGGCGGTGGCGGTGCGGCTGGAGTTGCTGCTGGCCTCGATGCACGATCTGCCCGCGCAAAAACCCGAAACCGACCCGCCCGACATGGCCGAGCGCAAGCTCAGATTCGTGCGCCGACGGGCCTCGCGCGATGATCTCGAGGCGGCGCAATGAGACGGGCGCGCAAATGCGCGGGGCGCGGGGTGCTGATGATTCTGGCGCTGCTGCTTGCGTCTTCGGGGGCTCTGCGGCTGGGGTCGGATATCGGCCAGGCGCTGGCGCTGGCTCCCGATCCTGCCGGGGCAGCATCATCGGCCGGGCCGCTCGACTGCCCGCTGCCGCCGTTGGCACTGGCCCAGGCCCTGAGCGCGCGCGAGGCGCAAGTGGCCGCGCAAGAGGCCGCTCTGGCCGACCGTCTGGCGGCGCTGGCCTTGGCTGACACGGCGATCGAGCAACGGATGACGGCATTGGCCGAAGCCGAAGCCGAGCTGACGAAGACCCTCGCGTTGTCCGATGGTGCGGCAGAGGCCGATCTGGCGCGACTGACCAGCGTTTACGAAGCGATGAAGCCCAAGGATGCCGCGGCTGTGTTCGGCGCGATGGAGCCTGATTTCGCGGCCGGCTTTCTGGGGCGAATGCGCCCTGACGCAGCCGCCGCCGTGCTGGCCGGCATGCCGCCCGAAACCGCCTATGCCGTCAGCGTGCTGCTGGCGGGTCGCAACGCGCTGGTGCCCAAGCAATGAGGAGATCCTTAACCCCGGTCTGCCAGTTTGTCGGGCATCGGTAAGGCAGGAAAAACGATGTTTGGGATCATCGGAATCGTCGTGCTGTTCGTCATGGTGTTCGGCGGCTTCGTGCTGTCGGGCGGCCACCTGCTGGTCGTGCTCAAGGTGATCCCGTTCGAGATGGTCACGATCGGTGGGGCGGCCATTGGCACCTTCCTGCTGGCCAACGATCTGGCCGCGATCAAGCAGACCATGAAGGATATCGGCAAGGTTTTCAAAGGGCCAAGATGGCAGCCCGTCGATTACCGCGATCTGCTGTGTTTGTTGTTCGAATTGATCCGTGTCGCGCGCGCCAACCCGGTGGCGCTTGAGGAACATATAGAGAACCCACCCGAGTCGACGATTTTCGGGCGCTACCCCAGAATTCAGCACGATCACGTCGCGGTCGATCTGATCTGCGATACGCTGCGCGCCGCCTCGATGAACTATGACGATCCACATCAGGTTGAAGAGGTGCTCGACAAGCGGATGGAAACCACCCAGAATCACGCGCTGCATTCCGGCCACGCCTTGCAGGTGATTGCCGACGCGCTGCCCGCGCTTGGCATCGTCGCGGCGGTGTTGGGGGTGATCAAGACCATGGGGTCGATCGACCAGCCGCCCGAAATTCTGGGCGAGATGATCGGTGGCGCGCTGGTTGGCACCTTTCTCGGCGTCTTCCTGGCCTATGGTCTGGTGGGACCGTTTGCCACAAGGGTGATGGCCGTGGTCGAGGATGACGGGCATTTCTACACCCTGATCCGCGTGGTTCTGGTGGCCAATCTGCACAACCATCCCGCCAACATCTGCATCGAAGTGGGGCGTCAGAACACGCCGCATCACGTGCGGCCCAGCTTCACCGATCTGGAAGAGGCGCTGCGCTCGCTCAAGCAGGCGGCGGCATGAGGCTCCGGTTTCTTCTCGCGCTGCTGCTTGCGCTTCTGGCTGGGCCGATCACGGCGCGCGCTCGGGCCATTGTGGTGCAAGCGGGCGAGCACCCGGGGTTCAGCCGTCTGGTGCTGGAACTTGGGCAGCCGGTGCCCTGGGCGCTGGGGCGCACCGCCGATGGCTACGAGTTGAAGCTGGATGGTGCAGACGCCCGGTTCGACCTGTCACAGGTTTACCGGTTGATTCCGCATGATCGTCTGGCGGCGATCTGGGTTGACCCCGCCAGTGGCAATCTGCGGCTGGGGGTCGGATGTGCGTGCCACGCCATACCGTTCGAGTTTCGGCCCGACGTGCTGGTGGTCGATCTGAAGGACGGCCCGCCGCCGCGAGATTCGTCGTTCGAGAACGCGCTCGGAGGTGCGGGTATGGCGCGCCTTGCCGCCCGTGCGGTTCCCCGCCCTCGGGGCCGGCCGGGAGGGCAGCCCGCCAGTTATGATTGGCGCGCCGCCGCCTTGGCTGCCGCTCCTGCGGCGGCTCGCTCTGCCCCGGCGCGACCGCTGTCGTTGCCTGCTCTGAAGGTTGATCTGGCACCCTTGCGCGACACATTGTTGCAGCAATTGAGCGAGGGTGCCGCCCAGGGGGTGGTCGAGATGTCCCTGCCACAACCCCAGGACGGCAACCCGCCGACCGCGGCAAGGCCCGCGTCGGGGCTGGTGGCACCGGTCCGGGTCGGTGAAGACCTTGGCTTCGTGGCAGCTCCGGTGCCGCAGGCGTCCGGCCAATTGACGGCTGACGGCCGAGGCTGCCTTGTGGACGACAGACTTGCCATTGCGACCTGGGGTCAGGACCTGCCGGTAGCCGAACAGATGGCACCGACCCTGACTGGCCTGTTGGGCGAATTTGATCGCCCCGATCCCGAAGCCGTCAGCCGCGCAGTGCGCTATTACCTGTATCTCGGATTCGGGGTCGAGGCCCGGCAACTGTTGCGCGAAATGGGCTTTGCAGCGGACGATCAGGCGATCTGGCGTGCCATTGCGATCATCCTTGACGACGACCAGCCGAGCGAAAATCCGTTCCAGGGGATGCTGGTGTGCGACGGTGCGGCCGCGCTCTGGGCGGTGCTGGCGCGCCCGCATCTTGCGCTCGGCGACGCCCCGAACACCCGGGCCATCCTGCGCAGCTTTTCCGCCCTGCCCTTGCACCTGCGCCGCCACCTCGGCCCGCCGCTTGCCGCCCGGTTTCTCGAGCGCAATGATACCGGGACCGCGCGTGCCCTGCGTGACGCGGTGCTGCGGGCACCGGGGGATCCAGGACCGCAGGTGCGTCTGATGGGCGCCGAGATCGATCGGGCGATGGGTGATCCCGCTGCTGCCGATCAGACCTTGCAGCAGTTGGCAAGCGAAGGTGGCCCGGTGGCAGCCAGGGCGCTGATCGCCAAGGTCGAGGCGCAGATCGAGCGCGGCGAGCTGGTCGATCTGCCAACCGTCACGGCGCTGGCCGCGCTGGCGTTCGAGTATCGCGGTTCAGAGATGGAACCCGCGCTGCAACGGGCGCATCTGCTGGCGCTGGCGGCGGCGGGCGATTTCGCGTCGGCGTTTGGCCAGAGCGCCCTTGCTCCTGATGCCGTGCCCGACCTGTGGCGCATTCTGGCCGAACATGGGCCCGATTCGGCCGTGCTGGAACATGCTGTGCTGGAACCCGAAGCCGCGCTACCGACGCTGCCTTTGGCCACCCGACGTCTTCTGGTCGAGCGTTTGCTGACCCTTGGTTTCCCGGATCCGGCGCTGCATTGGCTGCCCGAGGTGCTGGCCCCCGGCCCGGCGGCAACCGATCAGGACCGATTGCTGGCAGCCAAAGCCCAGATGCAGCGGCACGACGGCCGTGAAGCGCTGCGGCTGGTGGCCGGGCTGACCGGACCCGAGGTTGACCACCTGCGCGCCGAAGCGCAGGCGCGCTTGGGTGATCCGGTCACGGCCGCAAGCCTTCTTGCCGCGCTTGGCGATCAGCCCGGCGAACAGCGCGCCGCCCGTCAGGCGCGCGGTTGGGCCCTGATCGCGGACCATGGCCCGGATTCGTGGCAGGCCGCGGCGCGACTGGTTCTGCCGCCTGCGCCCGCCGATAGCGCCGCGGGCCTGTCGGTCGCAGCAGAGCCAATTCCCGGCCCTCTGGCGCGTGGCCGTCAGACCGTCGCCGAAAGTGCCGCCGCGCGGGCAACCCTGGCCGCTTTGCTGGCCGAGGTTCCGGTAGAAGTCTCCTCGCCCGTCGCTACAAACTGACCGGCGCTTACCGATTGGAAAGGTCTGCGCCCTAAGGTTTTGCGAGGCCCACCCAAACCGGTGCGCCGCAAAGGGAGAATCCCGGTTGCGTCACGGATCGCCAACCACTTCGGCCTGCTCCAGCCAGCATGGCGCTGGTGCCCCGACCATCTGTCATGTCGCCGTGGCTGTAGTGTTGGCCTTGGTGCCCCCTTGCGACACGCAGGCCCGACCCAGCGATATGGCCGATCTTTGCGAGGCTGCTGCGCGCGACGCGTCGGCCTTGACCGGGGTGCCGCTCGCGGTGTTGCAAGCGATCACCTTGGCCGAAACCGGGCGCCATCTGCCCGGCGCGGGCGACGGGTTGCGCCCTTGGCCCTGGACCGTCAATCAGGCCGGCGAGGGCCATTGGTTCGACACGCAGGAACAGGCGCTGGCCTATGCCACCGAGGCCCGTGATCAGGGCATCAGCAATATTGATCTGGGCTGTTTTCAGCTCAATCAGCGCTGGCATGGCGATGCCTTTCCCACGCTTCAGGCGATGTTCGACCCGCCGCAGAACGCGCTTTACGCCGCGCGCTTTCTGCGCAGCCTCTATCAGGACATGGGCGACTGGTCACAGGCGGCCGGGGCCTACCACTCCAATACCCCCGACTTTGCCGCGCGTTACCGCGAACACTTCGATGCGCTGTTGGCCAGCCTCGAGGGGCAGGACCTGGCGCTGGTGCAGACAGCCACCGACGCCGTGTTGCGCCAGAACCGGTTTCCGCTGCTGCGGGGCGGGGCGCGGGGGGCGGGGGCCTCGCTGGTGCCGCTGCAAGGCGGCGGCCAAAGTCTGATTGCGCGGGCACCGTAGGATGAGCCACACCCCGCTTGCCATTGCCGCCTTCTTTCGCCCCACCATCCTTCTGGCCCTCGCCCTGATGGCGGTGATCGTGATGATGGTGCTGCCAGTTCCGGCCTGGGTGCTGGATGTCGGGCTGGCGCTTTCCTTCGCGCTGGCGATCCTGATGTTCACGGTTACCCTGTTCATCGAGCGCCCGCTCGATTTCTCGGCCTTCCCGACCATCCTGCTGGCCTCGCTGATGCTGCGCCTTTCGCTCAACATCTCGTCCACCAAACTGATCATCGGACAAGGCCACACCGGCACCGACGCGGCCGGCCACGTGATCGAGGGTTTTGCCAATTTCATCATGGGCGGCAGCGTGTTGCAGGGGGTGGTGATCTTTTGCGTGCTGCTGATCGTCAACTTCGTGGTGATTACCAAAGGCGCGGGCCGGATGGCCGAGGTCGGCGCCCGCTTTGCCCTTGACGGCATGCCCGGCAAGCAACTGGCGATCGACAGCGACATGTCGGCGGGCGCGATCGACCACGCCGAAGCCAAGGCCCGCCGCGAACGCGAACTGGCCGAGACCAATTTCTTCGGCTCGCTCGACGGCGCGTCGAAATTCGTCAAGGGCGATGCCGTGGCGGGGTTGATGATCACCGCGCTCAATATCGTGATGGGCCTGATCATCGGCGTTGCGGTGCACGACATGCCGCTGGGCGTCGCGTTCGAAACCTACGCCATCCTGACCGTGGGCGACGGCCTGGTGGGCCAGATTCCGGCGGTGATCATCTCGATCGGGGCGGCCCTGCTCTTGGCGCGCGGCGGCGTCACCGGGGCAGCCGATGTATCGTTCTTCAGGCAGCTCGGGCGTTATCCCGGCGCCCTGGGCACGGTGGCGATGCTGATGGCGCTGTTCGCGCTGGTGCCCGGCCTGCCGTTCCTGCCCTTCATTCTGGGCGCGGGCGGGCTGGGGGTGACGGCCTATCTGGTGCATCAGAAGGCCTCGCTGCCACCGCCTGCTGCCGCCCTGCCCGAAGCCCCGGCACCGAAATCGCTGGGTGATGTGCTGGATTTCGACGATATTCACATCGAATTTGCGCCAAATCTGGTGGCGATGGTGCTCGATCCGGCAACCGGGCTGGATGCCCGCATCCAGAACATGCGCACCCATGTCGCCCGCGCCTTCGGCCTGATCCTGCCCGAGATCCGGCTGACCGACGATGTTCTGTTGTCGCCCGGCACCTACCGGATCCGGCTCCAGGGGGTCGAGCGGGTGCATGACCGTCTGCTGCCCGACCGGGTGCTGGTGCTTTTGAGCGATGGGGTCGCGGCCCCCGACGGGATCGACGTGCGCGAGCCGGTTTACGGCGCCCCGGCACGCTGGATTCTGTCGGACCATCAGGAAGACGCGGCGCTGGCCGGGCTGACCGTGGTGTCGCCGCCCGAGGTGCTGGCCACCCACCTGCTCGAAGTGATGAAGGCCAATCTGGCGCGGCTGCTGACCCTGAAGGGGCTGCGCCGCCTGCTCGATGAATTCGTCAACGTCTCGGACGCCGCGCGCGCCGCCGCCAACCGCCGCCTGCTGGACGAGCTGGTGCCCGACAAGGTGCCGGTCGATCTGCTGCTGACGGTGCTGCGGCTGTTGCTGGAGGAACGGGTGTCGATCCGCAACCTGCCTCTGATCCTCGAAGCTGTGGCCGAAGGGCGCACGCTCGGCAGCCCTGAGGCGGTTGGTGAGCATGTGCGCCAGCGGCTGGGGTTCCAACTGGTGGCCGAACTCAAGCGCGATGACGGCACCATCCCGCTGATCCAGCTGGCACCGGAATGGGAAAAGACCTTTACGACCTACCAGATCGATGGCGAGCGCAATCTGCGCGACGTGGCCCTGCCCCCCGAGCAGTTCAGTCGGCTGGCCAACGGCCTGGCGGAAAAGCTCAACCGCGCGGCCGAGAACGGAGCCTTTCCGGCGCTGGTCACATCGACCCTGCGGCGGCGCTTTCTGCGCACTGTTGTGGCGGCAAAGGGGCTGTCGGCACCGGTGCTGTCCTACGAGGAAATCGGCACCGAGGCGCGCCCGGCGATGGTCGGGCTGGTTCCGGCATGAGCGATCTTATAGCCGCCGTGGCCCAGCTTTCCGGCGCGGCCGAGGGCATGATCTGGGCCGGGTTTCTGGTGCTGCTGCGGGTCGGGGCGGCGATGGCCCTGCTGCCCGCCTTTGGTGAGCAGTCGGTGCCGCAGCGGGTGCGGCTGGTGCTGGCGCTGGCGTTTAGCGCGATCGTGGCCCCGGCGGTGGCGGGTCGCGTCGCGCCGCTGGCGGGCAGTATCGCACTGCCCCTTGCCACCGAGGTGATGGCCGGGCTGATTCTTGGCATCGGGCTGCGGCTGTTCATCCATGCCTTGCAGATTGCCGGGGCGATTGCGGCGCAGGCCACCTCGCTGTCGCAGCTTTTTGCCGGCGCGGGGGTGGAGCCGCTGCCCGCGATCGCCCATCTGCTGACCATGGCGGGGCTGGCGCTGGCGGTGATCGCCGGGCTGCATGTGCGCGCCGCCGAGCTGTTCATCCTGTCCTACGATATCCTGCCCCCCGGCCATCTGCCGGGTGCCGCCGATCTGGCCGACTGGGGGCTGGCTCGGATCGTGCGCGCCTTTGCGCTGGCGTTTTCGCTGGCCGCACCTTTTGTCGTGGCCTCGCTGATCTACAATCTGGCGCTCGGGGTGATCAATCGCGCCATGCCGCAACTGATGGTGGCCTTTGTCGGGGCACCAGCGCTGACTCTCGGCGGGCTGGCGCTGCTGGCGGTGGTGGCACCGCTGGGGCTGGCGGCCTGGATGCAGGCGCTTGATGCATTTTTCGCCGCCCCCTTCACGGCGTCGCCATGAGCGAGCAGGACGACAGCGTCGAGAAAGAGTTCGAGCCCAGCCAGCGCCGCCTCGACGACGTGCGCAAGAAGGGGCAGATCGCGCGCTCGGCCGATCTGACCACCGCGGCTGGATATGGCGGACTGTTGCTGGCGGCGCTGGCGCTGGGGGCGGGGGCGCTGGGGCGGGCCGGGCAAGCGGGGGCGGTGCTGCTGGATCAGTCGGACCGCCTGTCCACCCTGCTGCTGGCCGAGGGTCGTGCCCCCTGGGCCGGGCTGCTGGCCGGTTTTGGCTGGGCCTTTGCGCCGTTCTTTGTGCTGCCCGCCCTGGCGGTGCTGGCGGCGATTCTGGCCCAGCGGGCGTTGATCTTCACCCCCGACAAGCTGTTGCCCAAGCTGTCGCGCATTTCGATACTCGAATCGGCGCGCAACAAATTCGGTCGCCCCGGCCTGTTCGAGTTCGCCAAGAGCCTGGTCAAGCTGGTGGCGGTATCGACCATTCTCGGAATTTTCCTGATCACCCGGCTGGGCGAGGTTCTGAGCACCCTCTACCTCAGCCCGGCGCTGGGGACCGCCGTGCTGTTACGCCTGGTGGTGGCCTTTCTGTTCCTGATCCTGATCATCGCCACGGTGATCGGTAGCGTCGATTACCTGTGGCAATGGTCGGAACATCGCCGCCGCAACCGCATGTCGCGCAAGGAAATGATGGATGAAAACAAGGACGCCGAGGGCGACCCCCATACCAAGGCGGCGCGCCGCCAGCGCGGCTACGACATTGCCACCAACCGCATGCTCGCCGATGTGGCGCAGGCCGATGTGATCGTGGTCAACCCGACCCACTATGCGGTTGCCCTCAAATGGGATCGTGCCGCGCGCCGCGCCCCGGTCTGTACGGCCAAGGGGGTGGACGAAATCGCGGCGCGGATCCGCGAACGCGCGGCGGCGGCCGGTGTACCGATCCACCGCGATCCGCCGACCGCCCGCGCGCTGCATGCCTCGGTCGAGATCGGGCAGGAAATCCGGCCCGATCACTATCGCGCCGTGGCTGCCGCCATCCGATTCGCCGAAAACATGCGCCAGCGCGCGCGGCAGCGCCGATGAACCGGGCGGATCAACTTCAGCGGCTGCGCCAGCTTTCCGGACTGATCCTCGATCTGCGCCTGTCGCAACTGCACAACGCCGCGCGCGCTCGGGCGCTAAGTATCAAGCGGCTGGCCGGTCTCGACGCGACGCAGGACAACGATCTTCCTGCTATTGCCGCCGCTCAGGCAGGGCTGCGCTACCAGCGCTGGGCCGATCTGCGCCGCGCCGAGATCAACACCCAGCTTGCGCGCGAGACGGCGGTCTGGCTGGAAGCCCAAGGCTCTGCGCGCCACGCCTTCGGTCAATTGCAAGCGCTTGAAGCCGTGCAGAAAAAGCTGATTCGGTGAATCGCCCCTCGGGTCGGCAGCACATTGCCTCAGGCCGGTCATCCGGCAGGAACGGCTTACCCGCCGGTTGCGGTGCCGATGCGCGCAACACGCCAAAGGTTGACAGCAGGTCACACTCCCATTGTATACGGCAGTATGCAAAAGACTCTGCCCGAAATCTATCAGGACCGCGTGGCACGTGGCGAGCTACTGGCCGATCCCGCCCAGCACGCGTTGCTGCCCGAACTCGAGCGTTTGCGACTGTGGCTCGAGCGCAGCGAGGCCGCCCCCCGCGGGCGGCTCGCACGTTTCTTCACCCGCCCCAAGCCGCCGCCGAAAGGGCTTTACCTTTGGGGCGGGGTGGGGCGCGGCAAGTCGATGCTGATGGACATGTTCACCGCCGCTGTGGCCATTCGCGGCAAGCGGCGGGTGCATTTTCACGCCTTCATGCAAGAGGTCCACCATGCCCTGCACGGCGTGTGCAAGAGCGGGGTCGAGGACGCGCTGGCGCCGGTGGCGGCGGGCATCGCGCGGGGATTGCGGCTGCTGGCGTTTGACGAGATGCAGATCACCGACATTGCCGACGCGATGATCGTCGGTCGGCTGTTTCGCAAGCTGCTGGCGGCGGGGGTGGTGATCGTGACCACCTCGAACCGCGCGCCCGATGATCTTTACCGCGACGGCCTCAACCGCGAGCTCTTTTTGCCGTTCATCGCCCTGCTCGGCGAACGGCTGGTGGTGCGCGCGCTGGAAACCCCGACCGATTATCGCCAGCACCGGCTGGCCGGCGCGCAGGTCTATTTCTGCCCCGCAGGCAAGGCCGGACCTGCCATTGCCGCGATCTGGGACGATCTGACCGGCGGCGTTGCGGGCCACGCGCTGAACCTGCCGGTGAACGGCCGCAGCGTCTGCCTGCCACAGTTCGCCAGCGGCATCGGCCGCGCCACCTTCTGGCAGCTTTGCGCCAACCCTTTGGGTCCGGCCGATTATCTTGCCATCGCCGGGGCGGTGCGGGTGCTGATCCTGGAAGACATTCCCCAGCTTTCGGCCAGCAACTACAACGAAGCCAAGCGTTTTGTCACGCTGATCGACGCGCTTTACGAAGCCCGGGTGAGGCTGGTGGTTTCGGCCGCCGATGTGCCCGAGCGGCTTTACATCGAAGGCGGCGGCGCATTCGAATTCGAGCGCACCGCGTCGCGCCTGCGCGAAATGCAGGCGGCAGACTGGGGCAAGTGAGCTAAAGCATTTGCCAGATCAGCCGCAGCGCCAGCGCGGTCGAGGTGATCACCAGCAGCGGCTTGATCACCCTTGCGCCGATCCGCATCGCAAGCTGCGCCCCGAGGCGTGCGCCAGCGATCTGCGCCGCCCCCATCGCCAGCCCGACCACCCACCACGGCGCGCCGTAAAGGGCAAAGGTCAGCAACCCGCCCAGGTTCGAGGCGAAATTCAAGAGCTTGGTATGGGCGGTGGCCTTCAGCACGCCGTAGCCCGCCAGCACCACGAAGCCGATCATGTAGAACGACCCGGCCCCCGGCCCGATCAGCCCGTCGTAGCACGCGATCAGCGGCACCACGAAGGCGCTGAAGGTGGCGGGACGAAGGCGCGCCGCGCGATCATCGTCGCTCAACCCCGGCTTCATGGCAAAGAACGCGGCAATGGCGATCAGGATCACCGGCAACCCCAGCCGCAACCACCCGGTCGGCACCAGCCCGGCCAGCGCCGCCCCCGCCGCACCACAGCCAAACGCCAGCACCGCCGCGCCGATCTGGCCGCGCAGGTTGACATGCCCCGCCCGCGCATAAGCCATTGCCGCCGTGGCCGCGCCAAAGGTGCCCTGCACCTTGTTGGTCGATAGCGCCTCAAGCGGCGAGGCCCCGGCCAGCAGCAGCGCAGGCAGAGTGATCAGCCCGCCGCCGCCGGCAATGGCATCGACGAACCCGGCGGCAAACGCCGCGCCGATCAGCGCCGCCGCCAGCGCCAGCGAGACCTCAAACATCGGCGAATTCTTCCCGGCTGTAGCCCTGGATGAACAAGAGCGCGGTCAGATCGCCGTGGTTGATCCGGATGTTGCACTGGCCTGCGACCGACGGCTTGGCATGCAGCGCCACCCCGGCCCCGGCCAGCCCCAGCATGCCAAGGTCGTTGGCCCCGTCGCCGACCGCCATCACGGCGGCGGGCGAAATTCCCGTTGCCGCAGAAATATCACGCAACGCCCGCACCTTGGCGCCACGCCCCAGAATCGGCTCGGCCACGGTGCCGGTCAGCACGCCAGCCGCCACCTGAAGCAGATTGGCGCGGTTCTCGTCAAACCCCAACGCCGCCGCGACCGGCCCGCTGAAGGCGGTGAAGCCGCCCGAGACCAGCGCCGTCCGCGCGCCCGCCGCGCGCATCGTGGCCACCAGCACGCGCCCGCCCGCCCGCAGGGTGATGCGGTCGCGCAGTACCTGACCGATCACCGCCTCGGGCAGACCCTTGAGCAGCGCCACCCGTTCACGCAGCGCAGCTTCGAAATCAAGCTCGCCATTCATCGCCCTTGCGGTGATCGCGCCGACATCGGGGCCAACCCCGGCTTCGGCGGCCAGCTCGTCAATACATTCCTGCTCGATCATGGTGCTGTCCATGTCGGCCAGCAGCAAGCGCTTGCGCCGCCCCGCCGCCGGTTGCACCACCAGATCGACCCGCAGCGCCTGCAACTCTCGCCACACCTGCCACAGGTTGCCCGGCGCCTTTGGCAGCGCAAATTCCGCCGCCACCCCGGGGTCGAGCCAGACGGCATCGCCCCCGCCCCAGGCGTTGCGCAATGCCTCGACGGTGGCGCGCTCCAGCACCGGGTGGGCGGGGTTGGTCAGTAGCGTGGCAACATGCATGGCGAATTCCGGTCAATCGGGTCTGCGTCGTTCTAGCCATATCGAATGCCGCTCTACGGCAGTTTTCCGGCTTGTGCCAGAGCGCAACCGGCCTTAAAGCCAACAGCGGGACACCCTCCCCCAACGGAGGGCACTTATCTGGAAGGATACCATGTCTGAGCTTCAGACCCCGGTCGCGCGCCCGGCAAATGCGCGCTTCTCCTCAGGCCCCTGCGCCAAGATCCCGGGATTTTCGCTTGCGCTGCTGGCCGACGCGCCCTTGGGCCGTTCGCACCGCGCGAGCGTTGGCAAGGCCAAGCTGAAACGGGCGATTGACCTCAGCCGTGAAATTCTGGGGGTGCCCGCCGCTTACCGCATCGGCATCGTGCCCGCCTCGGATACCGGCGCGGTCGAGATGGCGTTGTGGTCGCTGCTGGGCGCCCGCCCGGTCGAGATGCTGGCCTGGGAATCGTTCGGCGCGGGCTGGGTGACGGATGTCGTCAAGCAGCTCAAACTGGACGCCAAGGTCACGCTCGCCCCCTACGGCCGGATCGCCGATCTTGCTGCGGTCGATTTTGACCGTGACGTGGTGTTCACCTGGAACGGCACCACCTCGGGCTGCCGGGTGCCCGACGGCGCCGCCATTCCGGCCAACCGCGCCGGCCTGACGATCTGCGACGCCACCTCGGCCGCCTTTGCCATGGACCTGCCCTGGGACAAGCTCGATGTGGTCACGTTCAGCTGGCAGAAGGTGCTGGGCGGCGAGGGCGCGCACGGCATGCTGATCCTGTCGCCGCGCGCGGTCGAACGGCTGGAAAGCTACACCCCCGCCTGGCCGCTGCCGAAGATCTTCCGCCTGACTGCCAAGGGCAAGCTGATCGAGGGCATTTTTGAGGGCGAGACCATCAACACGCCGTCGATGCTGGCGGTCGAGGATTACCTGGTGGCGCTCGAATGGGCGCGCTCGATCGGCGGCCTGCCCGCCCTGATCGCGCGGGCCGAAGCCAACGCCCGGGTGATCGCCGATTTCGTGGCTGGCCACCCCTGGATCGCGAACCTGGCCGAAGTTCCGGCCACCGCCTCGACCACCAGCGTTTGCCTCAAGTTCACCGATCCTCGCATCACCGATGGCGCGGCCTTTGCCAAGGCGGTGGCGAAACGGTTGGAAAAGGCCGGGGTTGCCCATGACATCGGCGCCTACCGTGACGCCCCCCCCGGCCTGCGCATCTGGTGCGGATCGACGGTCGAGACCGCCGACGTGGCCGCCCTGATGCCCTGGCTCGACTGGGCCTTCCGCAGCGAAATCGTCGCCCTCTGACCCGTTGCTCATCGGTCCCTGTCGCTCCCTCATTGCCCCATCGCGAAAAAGGACCGACAGGGACCGATGAGCCCCGCAATCCTTGAAGGAGTCCACCATGGCCCCCCGCGTTCTCGTTTCCGACGAACTGTCCGAAACCGCCGTCCAGATCTTCCGTGATCGCGGCATCGAAGTCGATTACCTGCCGAAAATCGGCAAGGACAAGGAAGCCCTTGCCGCCGTCATCGGCCGCTACGACGGCCTCGCCATCCGCTCGGCCACCAAGGTGACCGAAAAACTGCTCACGCTGGCCACCAGCCTCAAGGTGATCGGCCGGGCCGGCATCGGGGTCGATAACGTCGATATCCCCGCGGCCTCGAGCCGTGGCGTGATCGTGATGAACACGCCGTTCGGCAACTCGATCACCACCGCCGAGCACGCCATCGCCATGATGTTCGCCTGCGCCCGCCAGATCCCCGAGGCCAACGCCTCGACCCAAGCCGGCAAGTGGGAAAAATCGCGTTTCATGGGGGTCGAGTTATACTCCAAGACGCTCGGCGTGATCGGCGCGGGCAATATCGGCAGCATCGTGTGCGACCGCGCGCTTGGCCTGCACATGAAAGTCATTGCTTATGACCCCTTCCTGTCGGATGAACGCGCGAAAACCCTTGGCGTCACCAAGGTCGAGCTCGACGATCTGCTGGCGCGCGCCGATTTCATCACCCTGCATGTGCCGCTGACCGACAAGACCCGCAACATCCTCTCGGCCGAGGCGATTGCCCGCTGCAAGCCCGGGGTGCGCATCATCAACTGCGCCCGCGGCGGTCTGGTCGATGAAGCGGCGCTTGCGGCGGCGCTGCAATCGGGCCACGTCGCCGGCGCGGCGTTGGATGTGTTCACCATCGAGCCCGCCACCGTCAGCCCGGTCTTCGGCCTGCCCAATGTGGTCTGCACCCCGCACCTTGGCGCCTCCACCACCGAGGCGCAGGAAAACGTGGCGCTGCAAGTGGCCCAGCAGATGTCGGATTACCTGCTGACCGGGGCGGTGCAAAACGCGCTCAACATGCCCTCGGTCACCGCCGAAGAAGCCGCCGTGATGGGGCCGTGGCTGAAACTCGCAAGCCACCTCGGCGCATTCGTCGGCCAGATGACCGACGAGCCGATCAAGGCGATCAACGTGCTCTACGACGGCGCGGTTGCCAACATGAACCTCGCGGCGCTGAACTGCGCCACCATCGCCGGCATCATGCAGGCCACCAACCCCGACGTAAACCTGGTCTCGGCCCCGATCATCGCGCGTGAACGCGGCATCCAGATCTCCACCACCCGGCAGGAAAAAGGCGGCGTGTTCGACGCCTACATCAAGCTCACGGTAGTCACCGACAAGCGCGAGCGCTCGATCGCCGGCACCTGCTTTGCCGACGGCAAACCGCGCTTCATCCAGATCAAGGGCATCAACATCGACGCCGAAGTCGGTCGTCACATGCTCTATACCACCAACGAGGACGTGCCCGGCATCATCGGCCTGCTCGGCATGACCATGGGCAAGAACAACGTCAACATCGCCAACTTCACCCTTGGCCGCGCCGGCGTGGGGCAGGACGCCATCGCCATCCTCTACCTCGATCAGCGCATCGACCCCAAGGTGGTCGATACCCTTGAATCCACCGGCCTGTTCCACCAGGTCAAGGCGCTGGAATTCGACGTGGCCTGATCGCCGCCCGGGCAAGGGGTGTGCCCCTTGCCCTTTCACCTTTTTCCAAATATCCCACGGGGGTCCGGGGGTGTGAAACCCCCGGCCTCACTTGCCCAGAGCAACGATGCACACCTACGCGATCGGCGACATTCACGGCCACCTCGCGCGGCTCCATGCCGCGCATGCCCTGATCGCCGCCGATCAGGCGCAGCACGGAACCGCCCCGATCGTCCATGTCGGGGATCTGGTCGACCGTGGCCCAGACAGTCGCGGCGTGATCGACTACCTCATCGCCGGCCTCACCGCCGGCGAGAACTGGGTGGTGCTGAAAGGCAACCACGACCGCATGTTTGCCCTCTACCTGCGTGACCACGCCGCCCGCGACCCCGGTCTGCGCACCGACCTCGGCTGGCTGCACCCGCGCCTTGGCGGTGGGGCGACACTCGCCTCCTACGGCGTGGCCAATGCCGCCGACCGCCCGCTCCATACGGTCTTTGCCGAGGCCCGAGCCGCCGTTCCCGCCAGCCACCGCGTCTTTCTCGAAGCGCTGCCCACCAGCTACCGCCGCGGCACCAGCATTTTCGTCCACGCCGGCCTCCGCCCCGGCATCGCCCTCGAGGCCCAGACCGAGACCGATCTGGTCTGGATCCGCGAGCCCTTTCTCACCGATCCGCGTGACCACGGCGCGCTGATCGTGCATGGCCATACCGCGATCGCTGCGGCCACCCATTACGGCAACCGCCTCAACCTCGATTCCGGCGCGGCCTACGGTGGCCCGCTGTCGGCGGTGGTGATCGAAGACCGGGCGGTGTTTCTGCTGACCGCCGCCGGTCGGGTGCCGCTGCTTCCTGTCGCCTGACACCCCCGGCGCCTACGCAACGTCAGGGGCGATTTCCGGCCGTGCTCGGGTTAGACTGGCCCGGTCCCGCCCGCACCAGGCCACAGGAGAACCCCATGCCGGAAATTGTCATCCTCTCGGGCGCGCGCACCGCGATCGGCTCCTTTGGCGGCACCCTGGCAGGCACCCCGCCCACCACCCTTGCCACCATCGCCGCCCGCGCCGCCCTTGCGCGCGCCAACCTCGCGCCAGACCGCATAGGCCACGTCATGTTCGGCCACGTCATCAACACCGAGCCGCACGACATGTATCTCGCGCGCGTCGCGGCCATCGGGGCCGGCATTCCCGACACCACCCCCGCAATGAACGTCAACCGGCTGTGCGGCTCGGGCGTGCAGGCCATCGTCTCGACCGCGCAAGCCCTGATGCTGGGCGACGCCGATTTCGCGCTGGCGGGTGGGGCCGAATGCATGAGCCGCGCGCCCTATAGCCTGCCCGCCGCCCGCTGGGGCCAGAAGATGGGCAATGTCGCGGCGACCGACATGCTGACCGGCGCGCTTTCCTGCCCGTTCGGAGCCGGCCACATGGGGGTGACGGCGGAAAACATTGCCGCCGAATGCAGCATCACCCGCGCCGCGCAAGACGCCTTCGCCCTCGAAAGCCAGACCCGCGCCGCCCGCGCCATAGCAGAGGGTCACTTTGCCGCCGAGATCACCCCGGTCGAGATCGCCAGCCGCAAAGGCCCGATCCGCTTCGAGGTTGACGAACACCCCAAGGCCACCAGCCTTGCCGCCCTCGCTGCCCTCAAGCCGGTGTTTGCCAAGGACGGCACCGTCACCGCCGGTAATGCCTCGGGCATCAACGACGCTGCCGCAGCACTGGTGCTGGCCACCGCCAGCGCCGCCCGTGCCGCGGGCCTGACACCCCGCGCCCGCATCCTCGGCTACGCTCACGCCGGGGTGCGCCCGGCGGTGATGGGCCTTGGCCCGATCCCCGCCGTGACCGCGCTGCTGGCGCGCACCGGCTTGACCGTGGCCGATTTCGACCTGATCGAATCGAACGAGGCTTTCGCCGCCCAGGCCCTTGCGGTCAGCACCGCCCTTGGCTTCGATCCCGCCCGCGTCAACCCTGACGGCGGTGCGATCGCCCTTGGCCACCCGGTGGGCGCCACCGGCGCGCTGCTGACGGTCAAGGCGCTTTACGCGCTCGAGCGTAGCCGTACCCGCCGCGCCCTGATCACGCTGTGCATCGGCGGCGGTCAGGGCATCGCCCTTGCCATCGAGCGGATCTGACCGCGCCTTCCCACCGCAATTTCACACTGGCCAAAATATCCCGGGGGGCTCGGGGGGCTGGCACCTCGCCCGCCTCAGCGCAACCGCACCCGCGTCCGCGCCGATTGCCCGGCGGCATCAATCACGGAGAGCGTCACGAACCCCCGCCACGGAGCCGCCAGCAGCGCCTCGCGTGCCGCAATTCCGGTCAGCACCGGCACCCCGTCGGCCAGCCAGGTGAAGGGGGCAACCCCACCCGCGACCCGCAGCTTGAGGCCCTGCGCCAGCACCTCGACCTCGGCCCCATCGGGTGGAAAGGTCACGGCGGGGGCATCGGCCGGGGCAGCAAAGGCGGCGTTGCGGGCGCGAAACCGGCGCAGCGGTTGCGGCAGTTGCGGGTTCGAGACCAGCAGCGTCGCGGGCGGTGGCGGCGGCAGCGGGGTCAGCGCGGGGGCCAGCCGGTTGAAGGCCTGAAACAGCACCGGAGCGGCAGAGTCGGCCGCGAACACCCCCGGCACCGGGGTGCCATCTGCCCGCCCCAGCCACACCCCCACCACGTGTCGGCCGTCGAAGCCGATCGCCCAGGCGTCGCGGTGGCCGTAGCTGGTGCCGGTCTTGTAGGCCAGCCGGTTGGTCGGGGCGCCCGGCGGCGGCGCCAGACCCGACAGGATGTCGCTGACCTGCCACGCTGCAGTGGCCGACAACACCCGCTGCCCTTCCACGCTTTCGCCGGTGACCCGCAGCGGCAGCGCTACCCCGCCGCGGGCAATGGTGGCGTAAAGCTGCACCATCTCTTCAAGCGTCACCCCCACCCCGCCAAGCGCCACCGCCAGCCCCGGCTGCCCGCCCGGCACCACCGGCCGCATCCCCGCCCGGCTCATCGCCGCCAGCAGCTGGGCCGGGCCAAGCGCATCGGTCAGCATCACCGCAGGCACATTCAGCGACAGTTGCAGCGCCTCGCGCAGCCGGATGGTGCCGCGAAACATCCGGTCGAAATTCTGCGGCGCGTAGCCCGCGAAATCGACCGGACGATCGTCGATCAGGGTTTCGGGATGGGCCAGCCCCTGATCGAAAGCCAGCCCGTAGATCAGCGGCTTGAGGGTCGAGCCGGGGCTGCGCAGAGCGCGGGTCATGTCGTTGAACCCCTGCCGCGCATCGCCCTGGTAGGCGGCCGATCCGACCGAGGCCAGCACCTCGCCCGAGCGGTGGTCGGCCACCACGATCGCAATCTGCAGGCGCTCGCCCTGACCGGCCACGGCATCGGCGGCCAGCCGTTCCATCTGCGCCTGCAACCCTGCATCCAGCGTCAGCTTGATGCGCATGGCACCGGGCGACTGGCGGCGCACCCGGTCGGCCAGATGCGGCGCAAGCTGCGCAAAGGGCTGGCGCAGGCGCGGCACTGGCTCGCTGAGCGCCGCCTGCGCCTGATCAGCCGTCAGCAACCCGTCGCCCACCGCCCGCGCCAGCACCCGCGCGCGCGCGTGCGCCGCCACCCCCGGTGCCCGATCGGGGCGGCGGGTCTCGGGGGATTGCGGAATCGCCACCAGCAGCGCCGCCTCGGCCGGGGTCAGGCGGCGCGGCTCCTTGCCAAAGTAGGCCAGACTCGCCGCCCGCACCCCTTCAAGGTTGCCACCATAGGGGGCAAGATGCAGATAGAGCCCCAGAATCTGGTCCTTGCTCAGGCGGCGCTCAAGCGCCAGCGCCACCCGCATCTGGCGCAGCTTGCCTTTCACCCGCCCGGTGCCGCTTGCCTCCAAGAGCCGCGCCACCTGCATCGTCAGGGTCGAGCCGCCCGACACCACCCGCCCGTGCCACAGCGCCTGCGCCACCACCCGCGCCAGCGCCCAAGCGTCAACCCCGGAATGCCTATGAAACCGCTTGTCCTCATAGGCCAGCAGCAGGGCGATATAGCCGGGATCGACCTCCGCCAGACCTGTCGCCATGCGCCAGCGGCCATCGGCCACGGTATAGGCGCGCAGCAGCTTGCCACCCCGATCGACCACCTCGACCGAGGTTTCGACCCCAAGCGGCGGCAGCAGGGTGGCGTCGATCCAGCGGTGCGCCGCATCCCGCACCCCGGCCGCCGCCCACAGGGCGAGCGCCAGCGTGATCATGAGGTGGCCGAGGGCGCGTGCGCTGCGCATCACTCGGCGATGGTGATCAGCCCGGTGTCGGACCGCGCCCGGAAGTCGGGGCGATACATGTCCTCGACCGAGGCCGCTGGATGGTGGAACACCCCCGGCGACACCGCCCGCACCACATAGGCCAGCCGGAACGGCTGGTTGTCATGACGATCGACCGCGGTCAGAAAGCGGTCCTGGCGGAACTCGCTGTGGGCCACGTCGCCGTTCAGATCGAGCCAGTCCAGCGCCGAGATCGCCCCGCCCGAGATCAGGTTGGGGTTGTCGATCTCGAACCCGGCTGGCAGCGGGTCATTGACCATCAACCTGGCCTCGCCGCTGCCGAACGGGGTGATCTCGAGCACCGCCACCAGCCTTGTGCCCACCTTCAGGCCATCGAGCGACGCCACCTGCCCGTCGAGCGTGTAATAGCTGCGGGTAATGGCATAGCCGTTGCCGCCCGCCGGTTCCGGCTCGATCGGCACCCCGTAGGTGGTGAGCGTCACGATGGTCGCGGCGCTGCTGGTGTTGGCCACCACCATCGGCGCCGCCGCCCCGTCCAGCACCCGCACCAGCGGCCCCACTGCCGGTGCGCCGTCAAAGGTGATGCCATCCGCCCGGCCCGGGTCGGTCAGCGCCCCGGCGGCCAGCAGCGCCCAGGTTTGCTCCTGGGTCGAAAGAGTCGTGCTCTGGCGCGCAACCCGGTTGATCAGGGCCTCGCGGTCAACCGCATTCGACCCCGACTCGACCGCCAGCGCCAGCACTGCCGCCGCGTCGCGGTAATTGCTGCCGTAGTCGGCGCGGTAAAGCTGCACGGTTTCGGCCGCGGTGACCGCGTCTAGCGCCGCCCCGGCGCGGCGGAACATCGCATCGGCGCGGCTCGAGTCGCCATAGCTCGCCAGCGCCGCCCCCAGTTGCGCCATCGCCAGCGGCGTGGCGAAGGCATCGCCCTTGACGTCGGCATAGTAGCGCAGATCACCCACCGCCGCCGCGCCCTCGCGCGCCAGCACCATCAGAGCATAGGCCAGCTCCTCGCCGCCAAGGTCGAAATCGGGGCTGTAATTCACCTGATTGCGCAGGTTGTCGAGCGCGTTGCGGAACGCGAGATCCGGCACGGCGTAGCCCTGCGCCCTGGCGCGCGACAGGAAATCGGTGACATAGGCATCAAGCCACATGTCGCCCGACGCCGGCGACCACAGCCCGAACGCCCCGTCCGCCGACTGGTTGGTCAGCACTTCGGCCACGGCCTGCTCGATCCGGCCGCGGATATTCTCGGCTCCGTGCAGGTTCATCGCCTGCGCCACCTGATCGAAATAGATCAGCGGCAGCGCGCGCGAGGTCACCTGCTCGGTGCAGCCGTAGGGATAGCGGTCAAGGGCTGCCAGCAAGCCCGGCGCATTCAGTCGCGCGATCGGCCCGACCGCCATGGTGGCGCTGGCCGTGTCCGCGGCAAGACCGGCAAACACGTTGGCATCAAAGGTAAAAGACTGCCCCGCCGCGAGATCAAACCGGCTGGTCCGCGCGAGAGTCGGATCGTTCACCTGCACCGGAACCGTCAGGGTTTTCCGCAACTGCCGCCCGTCGGGCATGGTCAGTGCCACCTCGATGGTTTGCCGCCCCGTAACACCCGCCGTCACCGGCACGGCAAACACCGCCTTGCCCTTGGCGGCCAGATCAAAGCCCGAAGGGACATCGCCCAGGCTCAGCCGATCCGAAGTGACATCCAGGCCGATCCGGCCCGCCGGGCCGCTGGCGTGGACGATTTCCAAGAGTAACCGGCTGTGATCGCCGGGCGACAGAAAGCGCGGCAGGCTGGCGGTCACCACCACCGGGTCGTGCACCAGCACGTCGGCGCTGGCCTGACCCACCGCCTTGCCCGACCACACCACCGCCATCACCCGCACCGTGCCGTTGAACGAAGGCAGATCAAAGCGGGCATGAGCCAGACCATCCGCCCCCACCTGCACCGGGCCGCTGAAATACGCGACCAGTTCTTCGGTCGGGGGGGGGGCCAGCAGGCGCGCATTGGCCCCAGCGTCACCACCCGAGCGCACCTGCCCCTCGGCCCCGTTCAACCCGTCGATCAGGCGACCGTAAAGGTCACGGATGCCGACGCCCAGCTTGCGCTGGCCAAAGTAGTGCGCGCTCGGGTCTGGGGTCTCGAATGCCGTCAGGTTGAGGATGCCCACATCGACCGCCGCGATGGTGGCGTAGGCGCTGTCGCCCGCTTGCAGGCCATCGACCTTGACCGCGATATCAAGCGGCCCGCGCGGGGCGGCCTCGGGCGCGGTTTCCACCGCCACGGCAAGCGCCCGCGCGCCCGGGTCGATTGCGGCATGGGTCAGCCCCAGAGCCCGCGCCGGGTTGCGCCCCGCCGCCACGTCCATCGGGCGCAGCACCGAAGCGGTGACATAAACCCCCGCGCCCCACTCATCAGTGACCGGCAGGGTGATCAGGTTCTCGCCCTCGCTCACGGCGACCGCCTGCATCGCCACCAGCCGGTTCGACAGCACCGTAATCAGCGCCATGCCCGCCGCGCGCGGCACGATCCGCAGGGTCGCGGTTTCGCCCGAGCGGTAAGCGGGCTTGTCGAGCGAAAGCTCCAGCGTGTCGGGCGTGGCCGAGGTATCGGCGGGGGCATACCAGCCGGCGTAGAAGGTGGTCGAGGTGGCGGCAAGCTGGCCGTCGCTGCGCTCCACCGCCAGTTCGTATTCGCCCCAGGTCACCGGGCCGGAAACTTCAACCGGTGTGGCCCCCAAGGCAACCTCGCCATCGGCGACCGCGGTGCGGTACACCACCGGCTCCCAGTTCCAGTAGCCATCGCTTTGATACCATTGGTAATCGGTCTCGATCCGGGTCAGGTGCCACTTGACCGTCATGGGCGCTGGCACTTCGTTGGCCCCAACCCCGATCAGCGCAAAGCGGGCCGTGTCGTTTTCCCCAACCACGCCGTCAAACAGCGGCTTGACCCCGATCATCGGGGCGGAAGGCGCGAGAGCGCGCGTCAGCTTGCGTTCGACCGGGCGGCCCGAGCCTTCCGCCACCCGCACCGCCAGCACAGCCTCCAGCGGGCGCGCCGGGTCGTCGATCTGCGGCAGCGTGACATCGACCAGCGCCGTGCCGTCCGCGCCGGTGCGCAGATCGGCGGGCAGCGCCTCAAGCTGGGCGTCGAAAGGTTGATCATGGCGACCGAACACGTAGCCGGGAAACGCCGGCAGGCCAGCGGCGGCACGCAGCAGCACTTCGCCCTCGATCGCAAGGTCGGCACCGGGGGCGCCGAACAGATAGCGGGCATCGACCGTCAGTTGCGGCACGTCACCGAGCTTGATCGGGGCATCGCCCAGCGCCAGCGTGAAGTCGATCCGCTCGGGCAGGAAATCCTCGACCAGAAAGGTGCGGCTGGCCAGAGGTGCCGCCTCGAGATCGGCCAGCACGTCTAGCCGCCACATGCCGCGCGGCGCCGAGGCGGCAATCGGCAAGTCGAACACATGCCCACCCGCGCCGCCATCTTCGGCCAGCGCGCGGTAATATTCCACCCCATCGGGGCGATAGATCAGCGCCGTCAACGGCAGACCCGGCACCGCGGCCGCCTGCGCATCACGCGCCAGCGCGGTGGCGTGCACGGTCTCGCCAGCCCGGTAGGCACCGCGATCGGTGGTCAGGAACACATCGATCGGCGGCGCGGGCTCGCGCCCCTCGACGCCGCGATCCGACAAGTCGAACTCGGGATCGGTCAGCGACAGGAAGGCAATGTCGCTGCTGGCGTCCTTGACCACCACCAGCGCGGGGGCCGAGCCGCCGGTGCCCCGCGTCAGGCCGGCGTCAAAGCGGGCATAGCCCATGGCATCGGTAGCGGCGGTGGCCAGCACCGCGTTGGCGCGACTGAGCAGCTCGACCGTCACCCCGGTCCTGGCCTCGGCGCTCGCGAGGCTGCGCACAAAGACGTGCAAGCCGTCAACACCGCTCATGGTGGTGACCCCCAGATCCGAGATCACGAACCACTGCCAGGCGGCGGCGGTGACATAGGGGTCAACCCCCGGCACCGTGGCTTTCAGCGCGTAAACCCCGGCGGGCAGGCCCGCAATCGCCTCGGTCATCGGCAACCGGGTGGTCACGTCGCGGTTGACCTCCATCCCGACCGTGGCCGCACCGGTCCACAACTGCTCGCCGACATCGCCCGCGAAGTAGCTTTCGGAATATTCCGCGATCGGGGTGCTGAAATAGTCGTTCTGAATGGCGCGCAGCAGGTTGCGGTCGGACACCCTGAACAGCGTCAGATCAAGCTTTTCGGTATTGACGGTTTCCACCGGCAGCGCGACCGAATCGGATTTCGGCAGCACATAGGAGCGGCCCGGAAAGCGCACGCCGGGGCTGCGGTCGCGCACGTAAACATTCAGCGCCACCGATTTTGCCATGGTCTGGCCATCGGCGGCGGGCAGGCCCTCGCGGAAGGTCAAGCTGTAGCGCGCGCCGTGGCGCAGCCCCTCGACGCAAAGCTGGCGCCAGCCCCCGCTGGTTACACTCAGGTCGGGCTCTGGCAGTTGCACAAAGCTGGAATAATCGACCCCGGCCGCCACCAGATCCTCGGAAAACGTGGCGCAGACCCGTGGCCGGGCACTGTCGGACTGCACGTCGTGCTCGGTGATGCGAAAGCCGTATTTGCCGATTGCCGCTTCAAGCGCCAGCGCGGTGTCGTCGCGCGGCTGAAGGCTTTGCGCCAGCCGCAGCGCCTGCACCGTGTCGCGGCCCCGCTCAAGCCCTTCCAGCGCCTGCCCCATCTGCACCAGCGCATTGTGGCGCAGCACCTTGCCTGGCGCGCGCAGATAGGCGTTGATTGCGGCGTGGAAGGCGCGCTCAAGGTAGCTGGACCGGTTGTTGGTGTCGCTCGCACCTGCCGCCAGCAACAGGCGGGCATATTCGACCCAGAGATCCGGCGCATCCGAGACGTTGATCGCCGCCCCGGCAAAGTTGCTGGCCATCGCGAGATCGCCGCTGGCCTCGGAATCGGCGGCCGAGCGCAGGTGGTCCTCGGCGCTCCATTCCCCCGCGGTGTGCCGGTTGGCCAGACCGGAGGCCTGATCATAGGCGGCGCTGATGTCCCAGTCGGGCAGGAACCCGAGCTCGGCCCGGCGCGCGGCTGCCTGCGCGATCACCCCCGGATCATTGGCCACCAGCCGCCCGGAGTAAGCCCCCTGAAAGAATTCCGCAGCACCCGGTTCGGCCTTGGGAAAACACGAGCCATTGCGGCTATTGAAGGTCAAAGCGGTGCAGCGCGCGTTGGCCAGGCACGCGCGCTCGCAAGCCTCGATCGTGGTATCGAACACCGAGCTCAGATCGCCGCCCGGAAAATCGGTGTCCGAGCTGAGCACAAAGCGCCGCGCAGGCACCAGATCCTGCCCCAGGGCCAGGTTTGGCAGCATCAGACCCAGCGTTGCGCCGACCACCCCTGCCATCACGGTTTGAAACCAAATGCGCATTGAAATTCTCCTCAGGTATATGGCGGCGATGCTGCACGAGCCGGCCCGGTCTGGCAAGGATTCGTGTGGCGGTTTCGGTTTCGTTCCGGTTTAAGACTTGCTTCATCTAGTTGTCTCAAGGTGCCTTCAGGCAGGGCAGCGCCAGACGGCAGATCATCGGTGCGCCGCCATTGCAAGGGACAGGGCAGGGAATGGAGATCGTCGATCGGCTTGCCAAGGAAAGGCGCGCGCGGCTGGCGGCAGAACGACTGCTGGAACAGAAAAGCCGCGAGCTGTTCGCAGCCAACGAAAAGCTGGCGCTGCACGCGCGATCCTTGTCGGATCAGATCGTCGAGCAGCGCCTTGTGGTGAAGTCAGCGCTGTCCGAGGCCGAGATGCTGAAGGGCCAGAACAGCCGCTTCCTGACCGATCTCGAGCGCGCCCATACCGCCGCGGTGGTGGCCGAGCGGCGGTTGTGGGATTCGATCAATACCTTTCGCGACGGCTTCGCGGTGTTCGACGCGGAGCAAAAGCTGATCGCCGCCAACCGCGCCTATCTCGGCGCGTTCGACGGCCACCCGGTGGCGCTTGGCATCAGCTACGCCGAAATCCTTCGCCTCACCGGCGAAACCGGCCTGATCGACATCGGCGCGCGCAGCGTGGACGACTGGTGTAGTGACATGCTGGCGCGCTGGGACCATGACCCGATCGAGCCGGTGGTGGTGCAGTTTGCCAACGGTGCCTGGGTGCGGCTGGTCGATCACCGCTCGCGCGATGGCGACATGGTGTGCCTTGCGCTCAACATCACCGAACAGATGCGGATCTGGGCCGGAATCGAGGCGATTCCGGATGGTTTCGTGCTTTTTGACAGGGAGGACAGGCTGATGACCTGCAACCAGCGCTACCGCGACCTCTACCCCGAAAGCATGGCGGCGATGGTGCCGGGGGCCAGCTACGAATCGATTCTGCGCTACGGGCTGGAACACGGTGCCTATGCCGATGCGGCCGGGGTAGAAGACGCCTGGATCGCCGAGCGCATGGCGCGCCGCAAGAACAAGAGCGACATATTCGAGCAGGAAATGGCAGACGGCCGCTGGCTGCGGGTGATCGAGCACGAAACCCCGGATGGCGGGCGGGTCGGTCTTCGGGTGGATATCACCGCCGCCAGGCAGCAGCAGGCCGCCCTTGAGGCCGCGCGTCTGGCCGCCGAGGCCGCCAACCGCGCCAAATCGGCGTTCCTCGCCAACATGAGCCACGAGATCCGCACCCCGATGAATGGCGTGGTCGGCATGGCCGAACTCCTGTGCGACACCGGCCTGACCGAGGAACAGCGCCTGTTTGCCGACACCATCCGCTCGTCGGGCGAGGCACTTCTGGTGATCATCAACGACATTCTCGATTACTCCAAGATCGAGGCCGAGCGTCTGACCCTGCACCCCGAGCCTTTCGATCTGGAGCGGGTAATCCACGAAGTGACCATGTTACTGCAACCCAAGGCGCGGGCCAAGGGATTGGATTTGATCATAGATTTTGACATGTTCCTGCCCACCCGCTATGTCGGCGATGCCGGGCGGCTGCGTCAGGTGCTGACCAACCTGATGGGCAATGCGGTCAAGTTCACCGAAGCCGGGCATGTGCTGGTGCGGGTGGTGGGGGTCGAGGCCGAGCCCGGCGCACAGCAGCTGCACATCACCGTCGAAGACACCGGCATCGGCATCGCAGCGGAATATCTCGATCACATTTTCGGCGAATTCAATCAGGTCGAAAGCGAAGCCAACCGCAAGTTCGAAGGCACTGGCCTGGGCCTCGCGATCAGCCGCCGCCTGATCGAGCATATGGGCGGCGCGGTGTGGGTGGACAGCGAGCCCGACAAGGGCTCGTGCTTCGGCTTCCGGCTGGCACTGCCGGTGGCGGAAGACGATACAACGCCCCGCCTGCCGATCACCCTCAAGCGCGCGCTGGTGGTCGATGACCAGTTCATCAACCGCACCATTCTCGAGCGCCAACTGGTCAGTTGCGGCATTTCGGTCACGCTGTGCCGCAGCGGGGCCGAGGCGCTGGCGGCGCTGGCGCGGGGCGACGTTTATGACGTGCTGCTGACCGACCACGAGATGCCCGAGATGGACGGGCTGGCGCTGGCGGCCGGGGTGCGCGCGGGCGGCTGGGGGATGCCGATCGTGCTCTTGTCATCCAACCCCGCCGCCGCGCGTGCGGCCGACGGCGGGGGCGACGGCGGGGGCGACGGCGGGGGCCATCTTGCGGCCATCCTGCAAAAGCCGATCCTGCGCGCCGACCTTTACGCGCGGCTGCAGGCGCTGTCGGCCCCGCTTGCCGCCCCTGCCGTTGCCCCCCCGGTCGCCCAACCCGAATTGCGCCGGATGCGGGTGCTGGCGGCCGAAGACAACCGCACCAACCAACTGGTTTTCCGCAAGATGGTCAAGGACATGGCGATTGATCTGACGTTTGCCAACAATGGTCGCGAGGCGGTCGATCTCTATCAAAGCCTCGCCCCCGATCTGATCTTCATGGATATCTCGATGCCCGAAATGGACGGGCGCGAGGCGGCGGCGGCCATCCGCAGCCTTGAAGGCGGGCGCTGCCATGTGCCGATCATCGCCCTGACCGCTCACGCGATGGAGGGCGACGATGCCAGCATCCTGGCCGCCGGAATCGACCGTTACCTGACCAAACCGTTGCGCAAGGCGGCGATCAGCGCCGCCCTGGCCGAGTTCTGCCCCGAGAATGCCCAGCCGATGCAAGCCGATGCCGAAGCGCTGACCGGCACCTGACGGTGGCGACCGGCGCTCAATCGTCGTGCAGCACCGCCAGCAACGCCGCCCCGAACCGTTCCAGCCGCGCCGGGCCAAGCCCGCCCGCGCGGTCCAGCCCGGCCAGAGTGGCGGGGCGCGCCTCGGCAATCTTGCGCAGGGTGGCTGGCGACAGGTCGAGCGGTTTGCCAGAGCCATCCGCGCCGCGGGCAAGGCCGAGCGCAGCCGCGGCCAGCCGGTCGAACAGCGCACCCGCGTCGCGCCCTGCGAGGCGGGCGCGCTGCGGGTGAAGCGGCGCCGCCTCGCCGTTGATCAGCGCCAGAAAGATCGCGCCAAAGCTCGCCAGCTTTTTCGCCCCCACGCCGGAAATCCGCGCCATCTGATCGAGGTTGGCAGGCCGCCGCTCGGCCATCTCGATCAGGGTGCGGTCGGGGAAGATCACGTAGGCCGGCACGCCACCCGCCTCGGCCAGCGCCCGCCGTCTGGCCTTGAGCGCGGCCAGCAGCGGGGCGTCGGCGTCGGCAACCTGGGCGCGCACCACCGGGCCTGGCGAGGCCGACTGCACGGTGTCGCGGCGCAGCGTGATGCGGGCCTCGCCGCGCAAGATCGGACGCGCGGCCTCGGTCATGCGCAGCGCGCCGTGGCGCTCATTATCGGGGCGCACCAGATCGCGGCCCATCATCTGGCGAAACACCGCCCCCCAGGCCGCCTTCGACAAATCGCGCCCGACCGCGAAAGTGGGCAGCCGGTCGTGGCCGCGCTCGATCACCTTGGGCGTGGCGGTGCCGGTCAGGATGTCGATCAGGTGCCCGGCACCGAACCATTCATCGGTACGCAGCGCCGCCGAAAGCGCCATGCGCACGGGCTCGGTGGCGTCGAACACCTCGGGCGGCCGGTCGCAGCTATCGCAGTTGCCACAAGGGGTTGAAGCCTCGCCAAAATAACCCAGCAGAACCTGACGGCGGCAGCCCGTGGCCTCGGCCAGCCCCAGAAGCGCGTTGAGCCGGGCGTGATCGGCGGCCTTGCGCTCGGCCGGGGCCGCGCCTTCGTCGATCTGGCTGCGGCGCAGACGGATGTCGTCGGGACCGTAAAGGGTCAGGGTATCAGAAGGCGCGCCATCGCGCCCGGCGCGACCGATTTCCTGATAGTAGCCCTCGATCGACTTCGGCAGATCGGCATGCGCGACCCAGCGGATATCGGGCTTGTCGATGCCCATCCCGAAGGCGACGGTGGCGGCCACGATCAGCCCGTCGTCCTGCTGAAACCGAACTTCGGCGCGGCGGCGATCTTCGGAGTCCATCCCGGCGTGATAGGCAAGCGCGGTGTGACCGGCCTCGATCAGCGCCTGCGCCAGGGTTTCGGTCTTGGCGCGGGTGGCGCAATAGACGATGCCCGACTGGCCGTGGCGCGCCGCGGCAAAATCGAGGATCTGGCGGCGAGGGCTGTCCTTGACGGCAAAGGCAAGGTGGATATTGGGGCGGTCAAAGCCGCGCAGAAAGGTTTCCGGTGCCACCCCGTCGAACAACCGCGTCACGATCTCGGCCCGGGTCTCGGCGTCGGCGGTGGCGGTAAAGGCGGCCAACGGCACGCCAAGGGCGCGGCGCAAATCGCCGATCCGCAGATAATCGGGGCGGAAATCGTGGCCCCACTGGCTGACGCAATGCGCCTCGTCCACCGCGATCAGCCGCACGCCGATGCGCCGCAGCAGGGTCAGCGTGCCGGGGGCCGACAGCCGCTCCGGGGCCATGTAGAGCAGCTTCAGCCGCTGCGCGTCGAGCGAGTCGAACACCGCTTCGGTTTCCGCGTCGGTATTGCCCGAGGTCAGCGCCCCGGCCTCGACCCCGGCCGCCCGCAGCGCCCGCACCTGATCGCGCATCAGCGCGATCAGCGGCGAGATGACCACCGTCACCCCCGCAAGGCAAAGCGCAGGTAGCTGAAAACACAAGGATTTTCCACCACCGGTGGGCATGATTGCCAGGGTGTTGCGCCCCGCCAGCACCGCCGCAACAATCTCGTCCTGCCCCGGGCGAAAAGCGGCAAAACCGAAGACTGAAGCCAGAAGAGCGCGGCTGTGCTGCATCAGCCCTGCGATCAGTAGAACAATGCGGCGTTGTTGCGCAGGATGATGCGCAGCGCAAAGACGCCGAGCAGCACCACCAGCGGTGCCAGATCAAGCCCGGCCATCACCGGCAGCACCTTGCGCACCCGGCCGTAAAGTGGCTCCAGCAGGCGGTTCAGCCCGTCCCAAAGCTGCGCCACCAGCGGCTGGCGCAGGTTCAGCACCTGAAAGTTGATCAGCCAGCTCATGATGATGTGGGCAATGATGATGAACTGCGCGACATCCAGCAGCAGCAGCAGGATTTGCAGGATCGAGGTCATGGGGGCGCTCCGGGCACAAACTGTTGTGGGTTTGGTATCCCTGATGCGCGCCAAGGGCAACTGTCTTGCGCAGCGTTTGGCTTGACGCGGCTGGTCGGGCGGGGCAGGTCGGGGGGATCGGAGGTCGCGATGTATCCCTTTTTTCGTCTGTTCAAGGAACTCTGGAAATTCCGCGCGGCACCGCTGCCGTTTCTCGGGGCGCATGTCAGCCATCACATCTGCTGGCCCTGGGATCTTGACCCGTGGCGCGAGCTCAACAACGGCCGCACCCTGACGCTCTACGATCTCGGGCGGGTGCCTCTGGGCCAGCGCAACGGGCTGCACCGGGCGCTGGAGGCAAATGGCTGGGGCATGACGGTGGCCGGCAACAGCACGCGCTATCGGCGGCGGGTCAAGATGTTCGACCGGGTAGAAATGGTCAGCCGCTGCATCGGCTGGGACGCGCGGTTTCTTTATATCGAGCAGAGCATGTGGAAGGCGGGCGCGTGCACCAGCCAGATGCTGCTGCGCGGGGCCATCACCGCAAAAAGCGGGATCGTGCCGCCCGAGGCGCTGCTGGCGGCGATGGGGCAGTCGGCGGTCAGCCCGGTGCTGCCCGACTGGGTGCAGGCCTGGATCACAGCCGAGGCGCTGCGCCCCTGGCCGCCGGAGGCGGCGGGGTGAGCCCGGGGGCCAGAATGTGGCGCAGCAGGGCCAGCGGATGGGCACGCAGGGTCAGGCGCAGGCTGGCGTAATCCTCGACCACCTGTTCGCCGATCGTCATCGCGGCGAAGGTGACGGCGGGATCCGCCAGCCCTTCACCGTCAAGGTCGGCGGCAAACAGCGGCAGGGGTTTCGCGCCGCCCTGCGCACGGGCCTGCCACAGCGCATCGCGGCGCGCAAGGCCAAGGGCGGCAAAGCAATCGGCTTCGGCCAGCCGGGTCAGGGTGGCGGGGGAGGTTCCGGCACGGCGCCAGACATCCTGCACCGTGCGGTAGCCATTGCCGCGGGCGGCGACCAGCCACAATGCCTCGTCCTCGGCCAGGCCCCTGATCTGGCGCAAGCCCAGCCGCAGCGCCAGATTGCCGCTGCCGTCGGGCTCCATCACGCTGTCCCATTGGCTGGCATTGATGCAGGGCGGCAGCACGGCCACCCCGTGGGCGCGGGCGTCGCGCACGATCTGGGCCGGGGCGTAAAACCCCATCGGCTGGGAATTGAGCAGCGCGCAGGCGTAAAGGCCGGGGTGGTGGCACTTGATCCAGGCCGAGGCATAGACCAGAAACGCGAACGAGGCAGCGTGGCTTTCGGGAAAACCGTAAGAGCCGAAACCCTCGATCTGCGAAAAGCAGCGGGTGGCAAAATCGGCACCATAGCCGTTGGCGGCCATGCCCGCGAGGAAACGCTCTTTCAGTTCGCTGACATTGCCGTGCTTCTTGAAGGTGGCGAGCGCCCGGCGCAGCCGGTCGGCCTCAAGCGGGGAAAACCCCGCGCCGATGATCGCGATCTGCATCGCTTGTTCCTGAAACAGCGGCACGCCCAGGGTCTTGCCCAGCACCCGGCCCAACGCATCGGACGGAAAGCTGACCGGTTCCTGGCCGCTGCGCCGCCGCAGATAGGGGTGCACCATGTCGCCCTGAATCGGCCCCGGCCGGATGATCGCGACCTCGATCACCAGATCGTAAAAGCAGCGCGGCTTCAGCCGGGGCAGAAAGTTCATCTGGGCGCGCGATTCGACCTGAAACACGCCCAGGGAGTCGGCGCGGCACAGCATCTCGTAGGTGGAGGGATCTTCCGGCGGTAGGGTGGCCAGGCTGTAGCTGGTGTGATGGTGTTGCGCGATCAGATCGAAGGCCCGGCGCAGGCACGACAGCATGCCAAGCGCCAGAATATCGACCTTGAGGATGCCAAGCGCGTCGATATCGTCCTTGTCCCAGCAGATCACGGTGCGGTCGTCCATGCTGGCGTTCTCGATCGGCACCAGCTCATCGAGCCGCCCCGCGGTGATGATGAAACCGCCGACATGCTGCGAAAGATGCCGGGGAAAGCCCTGAATTTCCTCGATCAACGCCAGGGTCCGGGTCAGGCGCGGATCCGCCGGGTCAAGCCCGATCTCGCGCAGCCGGGCCTCGTTCACGCCCTTGCCGCCCCAGCCCCAGATCTGGCTCGACATGGCGGCAAGGCTGTCTTCCGACAGGCCCATCGCCCGGCCCACCTCGCGCACCGCGCGCTTGCCGCGATAGTGAATGACGGTGGCGCACAGCCCGGCACGTTCGCGCCCGTAGCGGGCATAGATGTGCTGGATCACCTCTTCGCGGCGTTCGTGTTCGAAATCGACATCAATGTCGGGTGGCTCGTCGCGCGCTTCCGACACGAAGCGCTCGAACACCATGGTGCCGATTTCGGGGCTGACTGACGTGACCCCCAGCGCGTAGCAAACCACCGAATTGGCCGCCGAGCCGCGCCCCTGGCACAGGATGCCGCGCGCGCGGGCAAATTGCACGATGTCATGCACCGTCAGAAAGTAGGGCTCGTATTTCAGCTTGGCGATCAACGCCAGTTCGTGATCAAGCTGGGCCAGCGCCTTTGCTGGTGCCCCGGCCGGATAGCGCCAGACCAGACCGGCGCGGGCCAGACGTTCAAGGCGCTGCGGCGCAGTTTCATTGCCGCAGACCTCGGACGGGTATTCATGGCGCAACTCGTCAAGGCTGAAGGTCAGCCGGGCGGCGACGGTAGCACTGTGCTGCACCATCGCCTCGTGCCCGGCAAAAAGCGCCAGCATTTCGGCTTCCGAGCGCAGCCGCTGCTCGCCGTGCGGCAGGGCGCGGTGCCCCAGTTGCTCGACCCGAAGGCCCAGCCGGATTGCGGTCAGCACATCGGCCAGCTTGCGCCGCGCGCCGTGGTGCATGATCGGCAGGCCCGAGGCCACCGCCGGGATGCCCAGCCGTTCCGCCTGCCCGGCCAGCCGGCCCAGGCGCGCGGCGTCCTGGCCGTCATACTGCGGCGCTGCCAGCAGCGTGATCTGGCCGGGAAAGCGCGTGATCAGCCGTTCGGCCTCGGCCTGCTGGTCGTGGCCAGCGGGGTGCAGCAACATCTCTTGCCCCTCGCCCCAATCGAGCACATCCGCAAGCGCCAGATCGCACCGGCCCTTCGGGGCCCGCCTGCGCCCCAAGGTGATCAGGCGGCACAGCCGCCCCCAGGCCGCCCGGTCGCGCGGCAGCAGCGTGAGGGTAAGACCATCCCGGGTCACGATGCGCGCGGCGGCGATCAGGCGCGGGGCGGCCCCGGTTTCACGCGCGATCTCACGCGCCGCGACATGCGCCCGCACGATTCCCGCCACCGAGTTTTCATCGGCAATCGCGAGGCCCCGCAGGCCCAGGGCATGGGCGCGGATCATCAGCTCCTCGGGGTGCGAGGCCCCGGTGAGAAAGGTGAAGTTCGAGGTGGCTGAAAGCTCGACGAAAGGCATGGGAGTTGACAGAAACAAAACAGGAACACCTTAGCGCGAGGCGCGGCTCGGTTCCAGTGAGTCGGGCGGGAAATGCAGGGGGGCTGCGCCCCCCGGTCAGGCTACGCCTGCCCTCCCCCTGCGGATATTTGGGAAAAGAAGAAGGGAGGAGCGCGGTGAGCCTGCGGCGGGGGCGCCCGCTTCAGGTGGTCTGGCGCAGACGCTTGAGGATATCGAGACTGGCATAGCCATCGGGCACCATGCCGATCGAGCGTTGGAAGGCCTTGACCCCGGCCACCGTGTTCGGCCCGATCTTGCCGTCCACCGCATCGGCATAAAAGCCCGCGCGCGCCAGCAGCGCCTGCAATTCCAGCCGCTCGTCCGGCAGCAGGGCGCGATCGTCACGCGGCCAGGTGGCCTGGATCGCAGGCCCGCCCTTGATGCGGTCGGCCAGGTGGCCGACCCCGATGACATAGGCATCGGCCGGATTGTAGGCCTCGATCGCGTTGAAATTGTGAAAGGTCAGAAAGGCCGCCCCGCGCGCGCCGGCCGGCAGCAGCAGCGTGGCCACGCCGTGGTCTGGCAGCCGCCCGCCAAGGGCGGGGCGCACCCCGAGCGCCTGCCAGTCGGCCACCGGCTTCTTCACCCGGCTGCCGGTCTGGCCGTAATCGAAACCGGAGGGCAAGGTGACCTCGATCCCCCAGGGCTTTCCGCTTTGCCAGCCTGACCGCGCCAGATAGGCGGCGGTCGAGGCCAAGGCATCGGCCGGATCGTCCGACCAGATGTCGCGCTTGCCGTCGCCGGTGAAATCGACCGCGAATTGCAGATACGAGGTCGGGATGAACTGGGTGTGCCCCATGGCCCCGGCCCAACTGCCGGTCATGTCTTGCGGGCGCACGTCGCCGTGCTCGAGGATTTGCAGCGCGGCCAGCAATTGCTGTTCGAAGAACGCGCCGCGCCGCGCGTCGTAGGCCAGCGTCGCCAATGCCTCGATCAGCGAATACTTGCCGCGCCGGGCGCCATACGAGCTTTCCAGCCCCCAGATCGCGACCACGATCTCTTTCTCGACGCCGTAAGTCGCCTCGAGCTGCGCCAGCAGCTTGCGGTATTGGCGCAGCGCCTTCTGGCCGCTGCTGATGCGATCTTCCGAGGCGGCGATATCGAGATAATCCCAGATCGTCTTGGTGAATTCGGCCTGATGGCGATCCTTGTCGATCACCTCTGGGTTATAGCGGACATCGCGGAATGCCTGATCAAAGGTTGTGGGCGAAATGCCGTGCGCCAGAGCGCGACCGCGAAAGCCGGCAATCCATGCGGTCAGACCCTGCTCGGTTCCAGCCACTTTGGTCAAGGTTTCATCTCCCTGGGTCTGCGGCAAGGCAAGCTGGCGCACCGCCTGCACCGGGGCCGCAAACCCAGCCGTCGTTGCCAGCAGCCAGATCGTCACAGCCATGGGCCGCATGAAGCCATCCCTTTCTTGCACCCGTCCGTGCCAATCTAGCGCGATTGCCGCGCGCCGCAAAGCCAGCGCTGGCGGTGATGGCGAAGCCCTGCCGAAGCCTCCCGCCCGCCACCATTCACTTGCGCTTGCGCATCACCTTGCGCTTGAGCTTGGCATCCCTGACCGCAGTGTGGGCCGGCTTGCGCGGGGCGTAGCGCCCGCGCCGCACCCCGGCCCCGCTGGGCAGGGCGCGGTCTTCGATCGCCAGCAGCTCGAGCATCAGCCCGCCGGTCAGCGGCACCGCCTCGGCCAGCCGCACCGTCACGCGCTGGCCGAGGCTGATGGTCAGGCCGGTATCGGCCCCGGTCAGGGTCTGGCTCGACTCGTCATAGTGGAAGAACTCGCGCCCGACCGACCGGATCGGGATCAGCCCGTCCGCCCCGGTCTCGTCCAGCCGCACGAACAGGCCAAAGCGCTGCACCCCCGAGATCCGGCCCGAAAATTCCGATCCGACCCGGTCGGCAAGATAGGCCGCAAGGTAGCGATCCGAAGTGTCGCGCTCGGCCAGCATCGAGCGCCGCTCGGTTTCCGAGATCAGCCGGGCGGTTTCCGGCAGGTTTTCGATGTCCTGCGCCGAAAGCCCGTCGTCACCCCAGCCATGCGCGAGGATTAGCGCGCGGTGCACGATCAGATCGGAGTAGCGCCGGATCGGCGAGGTGAAATGAGCGTAAGCCATCAGCGCCAGCCCGAAATGGCCGAAGTTTTCCGGATTATAATAGGCCTGGGTCATCGAGCGCAGGGTGGTGATGTTCATCAGCTCGTCGAATTCGGTGCCCTCGGCCTGCGCCAGCAGGCGGTTGAGGTGGCTGGTCTTGAGCACCTGCCCCTTGGCCAAGGTAAAGCCCGAAGCCTCGGCCACCTCGCGCAGCGCCTCAAGCTTTTCGCGGCTGGGCTCCTCGTGCACCCGAAACAGCAACGGGCGGCGCAAGTGGGTCAGTTCTTCGGCGGCGGCAACATTGGCGAGGACCATGAATTCCTCGATCAGCCGGTGTGCGTCATAGCGCTCGGCAAAGGCCACCGAAGTGACCTTGCCGTCGTCCGACAGCACGATCTTGCGCTCGGGCAGATCGAGGTCGAGCGGCTGGCGCCGGGCGCGGGCAAGTTTGGTCGTCTCGTAAGCGGCGTAGAGCGGCCGCAGCACCGGGTCCAGCAGGGCCTCACACTCGGCATCAGGCTGGCCGTCGATTGCATCCTGCACCGCGCGATAGCTCAGGCTGCCGACCGAGCGCATCAGAGCGCGGGTGAAGCGGTGGCTGATCTTTTCGCCCCGCGCGTCCAGCACCATGCGCACTGCGAGGCAGGGGCGATCGACATGCTGGTGCAAGCTGCACAGATCGCCCGACAGGGTGTCGGGCAGCATCGGCACCACCCGGTCGGGGAAATAGGTCGAGTTGCCGCGCTTGCGCGCCTCATGGTCGAGCGCCGATCCGGGACGGACGTAATGCGCGACATCGGCTATCGCCACCCAGACCACGTGACCGCCGGGATTGTTCGGGTTGTCGTCGGCATGGGCATGCACCGCGTCGTCGCGGTCGCGGGCATCCTCGGGGTCGATGCTGATGAAAGGCAGTGGGCGCAGATCTTCGCGCGCCCCCAGCGCCACCGGCAGGGCGGCATCGGCCTCGGCAATCACGGCGTCGGGGAACTGGTCGGGAATGGCGTGCTGGTGAATGGCGATAAGGCTGACCGCCCGCGGGCCGGAGGGATCGCCCAGCCGGGCGGTGATGCGCGCCCGCGGCAGGCCCAGTCGGCGCTCGCCGATCGCTTCGGCCTCGACCAACTCGCCGTCCTTCGCCCCCGCCGCCATGTCGCGGCCCACTCGCCATTCCTTGTCGCTGCCCTTGTCGATCGGGACGATCCGCCCGCCCTCGGCACCGGCGCGAAAGATGCCCAGCAGGTGCAGCGGGTTCACGCCGAGCTTGCGGATCAGGCGCGCCTCATGCCCATGACCTTCACCCGCAACGGCGGTAAGGCGGGCCAGGATGCGCTCGCCCGCCCCCAGGGCCGGATCAGAGGCCCGCGTGACCAGCAGGATGCGTGGCGCTTCCCCCTCGCCCTGCCATTCCAGCGGGCGGGCAAACAGATCGCCCTGCGCATCGGGGCCGAGAACTTGCAGGATCGAGACCGGTGGCAGTTGGTCGGCGGCGCGCAAGCTGCGGTGCCGACGGGCCAACATGCCCTTATCGTCAAGCTCCTTGAGCAGGCGCTTGAGCTCGATCCGCGCCGCACTGCCCTTGATCCCGAACGCCCGAGCGATGTCGCGCTTCGAGGTCAGGGTCGGGTTGTCGCTGATCCATCGCAGGATATCGTCTTTGCCGGGTATCTGGTTCATGCCAATGCCCTAGCACGCGCCGCGCCCAGCTTCAAACGCCCGCTCTTTCACTCTGGCGCGTGTCATCGCTGGAACTTGGCAAGGCGACCGGCATCGCGCTGCGACGGGGGACCGGCAGCGACCGATGAGCGCGCCGTCACAGCGCCAGCACCATTTCGCGATGGCGGATACCGGCGTCGAGAAATTCGTCGCCGACGGCGTGGAACCCGAGCTTTTCGTAGAATGCCAGGGCGTGTACCTGCGCCCCGAGTTTGACCGTGGCAATGCCGGGGGTGGCGCGAAATTGCGCCACGGCGGCGCGCATCAGCGCCGCCCCCAGCCCGGTGCCGCGCTGATCCTTCAGCACGCAGACCCGGCCGATCTTGCCCACATCGCCGAGGCGCAGCAGCCGCGCCGCGCCGACCGGGCGGCCCTCGCGCGTAGCCAGCAGGTGCACCGCTTCGTCGTCGAGATTGTCCACCTCGTCGGCCTCGGACACCCCCTGCTCCTCGATGAACACCGCCCGACGCAGGGCGCGGCAGGCGGCGATATCGGCTGTCACGGTGATCACTGCGGTCATGCGAAATAGTCCCGCAGGATGCGACCGTAAATCGCTTTCAGGTCGACGATCTGGGCCACTTCGACCCGCTCGTCCACCTGATGCATGGTGCGCCCGACCAGCCCGAACTCGACCACCGGGCAGTGGCTTTTCACGAACCGCGCATCCGAGGTGCCGCCCGAGGTCGAGGCCACCGGGGTGACGCCGGTCTCGGACCGGACCGCGCGGGCGACCAGCGCCGACAAGTCACCCGGCGGGGTCAGGAAGCTTTCACCCGCGATGCTGATCCCCAGCTCGAACCGCACCCCGGTCTCGGCCTCAACCGTGGCGGCCTCGCGCTGCAACCAGTCGGTCAGCGAGGCCCCGGAATGGGCATCGTTGAAGCGGATGTTGACGCTACCCCGGCAAGTCGAGGGAATGACGTTGGTGGCGGGATTGCCGGTGTCGATGGTGGTGATCGCCAGAGTCGAGGGGTCGAAACTGGCGGTGCCCTGATCGAGCGGATGGTGGGACAGCCGGTCCATCAGCCGCACCATCGCGGTGAGCGGGTTTTTCGCGCGCTGCGGGTAGGCGGAATGGCCTTGCACCCCGTGCGCAGTGAAGCGGGCCACCAGGGATCCGCGGCGGCCGATCTTCATCATCTCGCCCAGCACCTCGGGGCAGGTGGGCTCGCCCACCAGGCATTGACTCATGGTCTCGCCCTGCGCCGCCATCCAGTCGAGCAGCGCCACCGTGCCGTTGGCCCCTTCGCCTTCCTCGTCGCCGGTGATCGCCAGGATCACCGCGCCGTCGGGCGGGGTTGCGCGCACGAAATCCACCGCCGCGGCGGCGAAGGCGGCGACCCCGGATTTCATGTCGGTGGCACCGCGCCCCCACAGCCAGCCATCCTCGATCTGGCCGCCGAACGGATCATGGCTCCAGGCGGCGGCATCGCCCACCGGCACCACATCGGTATGGCCGTTGAAGCCGAAGCTGCGGTTGGCCCCCTTGCGCCCCCAGCGGGCGTAAAGATTGGCCACCCCGCCCCGATCGACCCGGGTGCAGTCAAAGCCCGCCCCGGTCAGCACCCCTTCCAGCAGCACCAGCGCCCCGCCTTCCGCCGGTGTGACCGACGGACACCGGATCAGCGCGGCGGTCAGGGCAACCGGATCGACCGGGGGCAACTTCGCGGTGGGCATGGGGCAGATCTTTCACGGCGCGGCAATTGCGTCAGCATTAGTCCGGCTTTGACCGACCTGCAACCGCCGCCCGGTTTAAGAGTGACAAGAACCGAAACTACGGCTATCCTGCCCGTAACAATACGTCCTGAGGCAGGGCAGACACCGGGCCAACGTGCCCCCGAGCAGAGCGATGCAAGACCGGATCAATCGGTCGGCAACGTGTGTCTGGGCTGCCTTCCGCACGCAGGGGGCAGGCATGGCGACAGGCGCCGAACTGGGCTACAATACCGCGGCATCCGCCATGCAGATGGCCAACACCATCTTCGGCGATGGGGTCACCGTCACCGGTGCCCGTTACACCGGGGCAGCCAACTCATCGGCGATCTACACCAACGGCAATCTGGCGGCGGGGGTGACGCCTTCGGATACCGGGGTAATCCTTTCCACCGGCAATGCCGCCAGCTTCACCCAGTCGAGCGGCGATCCCAACCGTTCCACCGGCACATCGACCAACACCTCAGGCATTGACAACAATGCCCAGTTCAACGCCCTGGTCGGGACCGGAACTTACGACGCCGCCTATATGGATGTCGATTTCATCCCGACCGGCGATACCATGACGCTGCAATTCGTGTTTGCGTCAGAGGAATATCCCGAATACGCCGGTTCTCAGTTCAATGATGTCGTCGGCGTCTGGGTCAACGGCACCATCGTGCCGATCAGCATCGGCAATGGCCAGACCGGGGTGACCAACCTCAACGGCACCACCCAGCCGAACCTGGTCGTGAACAACACCACCGATCTTTACAACACCGAGATGGACGGCTTTACCGTCACCCTGTCGCTGACCATGCAGGTCATTCCGGGTGTGGTGAACTCGATCCGGATTGGCGTTGCCGATACCGCTGACTCGGCTTACGATTCCAACCTGCTTATCGCCGCCAACTCGGCCCAGACGGTGCTGGTCGCGGCCGATGACAGCGTGAGCCTTTACCCCAACGGCAGCCGCACGCTCGACGTGCTGGCCAACGACACCGGCAGCAGCCTGACCATCACCCATGTCAACGGCGTGGCGGTGGTTGCCGGGCAGACCATCACCCTGCCTTCGGGTCAGCTGATCACGCTCAACGCCGATGGCACATTTACCGTGGTGGGCGACGGCCAGACCGAGGTGCAGAGCTTTACCTACACCGTCAACGACGGGCTGGGCCATAGCGATACCGGGATTGTCACCATCAACTCGATCCCTTGTTTCGTGGCGGGCACCCGCATCCTGACTCCGACCGGCGAAGTGGCGGTCGAGGATTTGCAACCCGGCGATCAGGTGCTGACCCATGACGACGGGCCGCAGCCACTGCGCTGGATCGGCCGGCAAAGGGTGGCGGCGACGGGCGCATTCGCCCCGATCCGCATCCGCGCGGGCACCTTCGGCGTGCACCGCACCCTCAAGGTCTCGCCCCAGCACCGCATCCTGCTTCGCGACCGTCTGGCCGAGCTGCTGTTCGGCGAGTCCGAGGTGTTGGTAGCCGCCAAGGATCTGGTCAACGACCGCTCGGTCACGGTGTGCGCGGGCGGCAGCGTCGAATATGTGCATTTGCTGTTCGACCGCCATCAGGTGATCTGGTCCGAGGGTCTGGCCAGCGAAAGTTTTCTGCCGGGGCCGCAGACCACCCCGAGTTTCGAGCGCGCGATCGTCGCCGAAATCTGCGCCCTGTTTCCCGAAATCGACCCCGCCACCGGGGCGGGCTACAGCGCCTCGGCACGGCGCACCCTGCGCAGCTATGAGGCCCGGGTGCTGTTCGCCGCGGCGCAGGCGGCCTGAGGGGGAGGTCGTGGCAGACTGGATCGCCCTTTCCGATTGCAATGCGCCACTGGATGACGGCGGTGCGGCGCTGCTCGCGCGCGGCGCTCTGGTGCTGGAACTGGCGCTGCCGCTGGCCGGGGCCGGCGTTCTGCTCGATTACCGCGCCACCGATAGCTGGCCGCGGGCGCTGTCGGTCTATCACGATCCGGTGGCCGGGATCGCCATCCTGCACCGCCAGGGCGGCACTCTGGCGCGCCACCTGCTGGCGGGGCCGCTGCCGCAAGCGACCGGAACCGCGCGGCTGATCCTGCGATGGGATGCCCCGGCGAGACGCTGGAACCTGCGCTTTGATCTCATCGACCACGGTCAGGTGCTGACGGCCAGGGGGGCAGACCCGCTGCCAATGCCGTTGGCCGATCTGGCCGCCCTTTGCCGCGGCACCCAGGTGACCCGGCGCCACCCGGCGCTCTTGTGGTATGGGGCCACGGGCGGCAAAACCCCGCCCGAGCGCGCGCCATGGATCGGGCTGCGCACCCCGGTGGCAACCCCCGCGGGCTACCTCGCGGCTGCCAATCTGCGGGTGGGCGACACGGTGTTGACCCGCGACGGCGGGGCCGCAACCCTGCGATCGGTGCGGCACATGACCCTGCCCGGCCGCGGCTCATATGCCCCGGTGCTGCTGCGCTCGCCCTATTTTGCCACCCACACCGACCTGCTGGTGTCGGCCGATCAGCAGGTCGCGTTGCGCGGCACCGAGGTCGAATATCTGTTTGCCGAAGACGAGGTGCTGGCCCGGGCCGGCGATCTGACCGACGGGCGCTCGGCGCTGTTCGACAACCGGCGCGCGGTCACCGAATGCGTGTCGCTGGATGTGGGCCGCCCCGACCTGATCCTGTGCGACGGCTGCTCTCTTGCCAGCGCCAGCCACGCACCACCCTTGTCGCAGCCGCTGGTGCCGCGCCGCACCCTGTTCGATTACGAAGCGGTGCCGCTATTGGCGCTGCTCGGCCGCGGCGACGGCCGCCGCGCCGCCTGAGACGACCAAGGTTCGCCCAGCCCGGCCCGTCCGCCGGACCGGCGGCCAAAGCTGAAACCACCGTTACCGTGTGCTGAAAATGAGTTTTGGCGGGTCATCGGGCGAAACCTTGCCCGCGATCGCGCTATCCTGCGCCGGATCGGGCGGGACTTTTCAGCGGCCTGTCAATCGAAAAACGGCTCCATCTGCGCCACCACAACCGAGTTTTGGGCCAGGGCCCGGTCCATCAGGGCACGCTCACCGGCATCGATCTCGTCACCTGCCGCCAGCCGTTCCTCGAGCGTGCCGTAGCCCGAGACATCGAGCGGGGCGAGGTCGGCGGCTTTCAGCAGCGCCACCGTCTCGCGCACCGCTTCGGCCTCGTCCACCCCGGTGGCATAGATCAACAGACCCGCGCCGGTGGCCTTGTCGGGCAAGCCGTCACCGGCCTTGCGCCCGACCTCGACCGCCAGGGTATAGACCTGTTGCGGGCGCTTGGCCCGCGCGGGCGGCAGATCGCCGGCACCGGTTGGGGCCGATCCGGGCATGTCAGTCACGCAACAACTCGTTGATCGAGGTCTTGGCACGGGTTTGCGCATCGACCCGCTTCACGATCACCGCACAGTAAAGGCTGACCCCGCCCTTGCTTGGCAGCGAGCCTGCCACCACCACCGATCTGGCCGGCACCTCGCCGTAGAGCACCGCCCCGGTTTCGCGATCGACGATCTTGGTGGACTTGCCGATGAACACCCCCATCCCCAACACCGCGCCTTCGCGCACGATGCAGCCCTCGACCACCTCCGAGCGCGCGCCGATGAAGCAATTGTCTTCGATGATCGTCGGCCCGGCCTGCATCGGCTCCAGCACGCCGCCGATCCCGACCCCGCCCGAAAGGTGCACGTTGCGGCCGATCTGCGCGCAAGAGCCAACGGTGGACCAGCCATCGACCATGGTGCCCTCGCCCACGTAGGCGCCGACATTGACGAACGACGGCATCAGCACCGCCCCCTTGGCGATATAGGCCGAGCGCCGCACGATCGCGCCCGGCACCGCGCGGATCCCGGCGCGACGCCAGTCGTCCGCTGACCAGCCCTGAAACTTTGAAGGCACCTTGTCCCACCAGTCGGATCCGCCATTGCCACCGGAAATCACCGCCATGTCGTTTAGCCGGAACGACAGCAGCACCGCCTTCTTGGCCCATTGGTTGACATGCCAGTCGGCCCCGCGCTTCTGAGCCACCCGCAGACGGCCCGCATCAAGCGCCGCCAGCGTGGCCTCGACCGCCTCGCGCACTGCGCCCCCGGTGGCCGGGCCGATGCTGTCACGCTCTTCCCAAGCGGCTTCGATAACGGCTTCTTGCGCAGCAAAGGACATGGCGCCTTCCTTTTTCGGTGGTCAGGGTTTGACCCCGCCTATAAACTGGGACGACCGCTACCGCAATTCCCGCGCAAGGACCAAGGGTATGAACGACGACCCCCGTAGCCACCCGTTCCGCGACAGTACGCAAGACGTTGCTACCGCCGACCGCATTCCCGACACCGCCCAGACCCGCGCGCCCGCCTACCGCCTTGCCTTCACCGATACCGATTTCATGACCCGCGAAGAGTTGCGCCCGGTGCGGCTGCAACTCGAACTGCTGAAGCCGCAACTGATTCTTGACGAGCGTGGCATCCGCTCGACCGTGGTGCTGATGGGCAGCGCCCGCATCCGCCCCGACGCGACCGAGGCCGAAATCGCTCCGCTGCGGCACTGGTATGACGTGGCGCGCGACCTTGCCCGCCTGATCACCGAGAAAAGCCTTGAAAGCTACGGTCGCGAGAATGTCGTGATCACCGGCGGCGGCCCGGGCATCATGGAGGCCGGCAACCGGGGCGCGCAAGAGGCCGGTGGTCACTCGATCGGCCTCAACATCGTGCTGCCGCACGAGCAGGCCCCGAATCCCTATGTCACGCCCGATCTGTGTTTCAACTTCCACTATTTCGCCATCCGCAAGATGCACTTCCTGATGCGGGCGCGGGCGATCTGCATCTTTCCCGGCGGCTTCGGCACGCTCGACGAGATGTTCGAGAGCCTGACCCTGATCCAGACCGGCCGGATGAAGCGCATCCCCTTTCTGCTGTTCGGCCGAGCGTTCTGGGAAAAGGTGATCAGCTGGCAGGCATTGGCCGAGGCGGGCACGATCTCGCCCGATGACCTTACGCTGTTTCGCTACGTCGAGACCGCCGAGGAAGCGATGGCCGCCATCGCGGACGGCACCGCGCCCTGCTGATGGTTGCACCCTGGCCTAAGGATCGGCCAGATCACCCGCCTCGCGCCGCCATCCTGGCATGAGTACCGCGCGCGCACAACCAGCGAAGCGCGCCAACCGGTCGAGCTCGGCCTCCAGCCGCGCCACCCGGCCCGGCCCGAGCGTCACCCCCGGCTCGGGCCAGAAGGCGCTGAGGCGCAGCACCCCTTCGTCGCGCCATGCCTTGACATCGGCCCGCCCGATCAGCCGCGCCCCCTCGAGCACCGGGAACACATAGTAACCATAGCGCCGCCGCGCCTCGGGCACGAAGACCTCGATCCGGTAGTGAAAGCCAAACAGGCGCTCGGCCCGGGCGCGGTCGCGCAGGACGGGATCGAACGGCGACAGGATGCGCAGGCGCGCCGGTGGCTCGGGCGCAGCGGCCGCCGCCGCCAGCACATCAGGGCGGGCAAGGCAGCGGCGCAGGGCACCGTCGGCCCCTGCAACCGCAATCTCGATCAGGCCGCCCTGCGCCTTGGCAACGCGGCACCAGTCCTGCGCCTCGGCGGGGGTGACGGCGCGCCAGAACGCGGCAATTTCGGTCGGCGTAGCAAAGCCCAGACGATCGAGCGCCGCATCACAGGCCCAGTCAACTGTGGTCGCGAGGTCCGGTGCGGCCCAGCGCGCCGCGTCGGGGATCACCCGCTCGGTCAGGTCATAGACCTTCTGAAACCCGTCGCGCCGGGTGATCATCAGTGCCCCGGTGCGCCACAACCATTCCAGCGCGGTTTTCGAGGGATGCCAGTCCCACCAACCGCCCTCGCCCCCCTTGACCTCGCCCCCCCTGACTTCGGATGCGGTCACCGCGCCGTGGTCGGCAATGCGGCGCAAAATGGTGTCGAACTGCGCTTCATAGCCCGGCCGGAACCAGGCGCGCCAATTGGCGTGCAGACGCACGGCGTCGCGGCTGAAGCGGTGCCGCCAGTGCCCGAAATGGCGGGTCGGCAGGATCGCGGCATCATGGGTCCAGTGCTCGAACAGGCTGCGGCCGCGCTCCAAGAGGGGCGTCAGGTGCTCAGGCCGGTAGGATTGCCTGCGGCTGTGCAGGATCATGTGATGCGCGCGCGCCACCGTGTTGATGCTGTCGATCTGCACAAAACCGAGGCGGTCGATCAGCGCGGCCAGATCGGCCCCCGACGCCGGGCCAACCGGCGGCTCGGCCAGCGCGTGGGCGTGCAGGAACAGACGGCGGGCGGCGGGATTGGCAAGCTGCGGCAGGGTCATGGCGCAGGGGTAGCAGGATGGCGGCGCAGGTCAATGGCGGGCCACTTCCGCGATCCGGTGCAGCGCGGGCGCGGGGACGGGGTCTTAAGCGGCGCGGCAGGCTGGCATAGCCGTAGCCAAGCTCGGAGCCCTTGCTCATCGGCGCGCCGCTGATGCGCTCGAACAGGATCAGGCCACCCCCTGATTCGACCAAACCGTAGGCGATCCGCGTCATGAGCTCGCCCCAGGTTCTTGCACCGGCAAAATCGTCAGCGAGGAGCGCCTGCAAGGGAGCGACGAGCCTCTCATCTGCCGTAAGGGGCGTCTTGCCTTGGCGACGGCGGGTCAGGTCGCGGGCAATCCCGGCGCGGATCACCTGGCCGAGCGACACGTCGTCGTCAGCGGCGATCCGGCGCAGGGCGGCCACCATCGCTTGGGGCCGTGTCAGCGTCAGGGTTTCGGGTTCCATGCTGCCATGCGCGCTGAACCTGATTAACGATCGGTTCAAGCCCGGCCTCGAGCGCGATCGCGGCGCGCGATTTGCGCGCCCGCTCGGTGGCCGATTTCAATTGGCCGCAGGCGGCCATGATATCCTCGCCGCGCGGGGTGCGGATCGGGCTGGGGTAGCCCGCATTGCGAATGATGTCGGCGAAGGCATGGATGCGATTGCCCGACGAGCGCCGGTAGGGCGCGCCGGGCCATTCGTTGAACGGAATGAGGTTGATCTTGGCCGGAATCCCGCGGATCAGCTCGACCAGCCGCCGGGCGTCCTCGGGGGTGTCGTTCACCCCTTGCAGCATCACGTATTCGAACGTGATGCGCTCCGAGTTCGACAACCCCGGATAGGCCCGCAGAGCCTCAAGCAGCGCCGCGATGTTCCAGCGCTTGTTGATCGGCACCAGCCGGTCGCGGACCGCATCGGTGGTGGCGTGAAACGAAACCGCCAGCAGGCAGCCGATCTCGCGCGCGGTGCGGGCGATTTCCGGCACCACCCCCGAGGTCGAAAGGGTGATCCGCCGCCGACCCAGCGCGATACCCTCGTTGTCCATCACCACCCGCATGGCGTCGCGCACATTGTCGAAATTGTAAAGCGGCTCGCCCATGCCCATCAGCACCACGTTGCTGATCAGCCGGGTCTCGTCCCTCGGGGTACCCGGCACCGGCCATTCACCCAGATCGTCGCGCGCCAGCATCACTTGCCCGACGATCTCGGCCGACGTCAGGTTGCGCACCAGCGTTTGCGTCCCGGTATGGCAGAACGAACAGGTCAGGGTGCAGCCGACCTGGCTTGAGATGCACAGCGTGCCGCGATCCTCTTCCGGAATATGGACGGTCTCGACCTCGTGTCCGCCACTGATGCGCAACAGATACTTGCGGGTGCCGTCGGCACTGACCTGGCGGGTCACGACCTCGGGCAGGGTGAGGCTGAAATGGTCGGCCAGAAAGCGGCGATAGTCCTTGGCGAGATTGGTCATCGCGGCAAAATCACGCGTGCCCCAGTGATAGACCCATTGCCAGATCTGCCCGGCCCGCATCTTCGCCTGGTGCGGCTCGGTTCCCGCCGCGATCAGGGCGTCGTGCAACTGTTCGCGGGTCAGCCCGATGATGTTGACCGGGCCGCCCCCGGCCAGCTTGCGCGGCAGGGTCAGGACATCCGGCGTGATCGGGGCGGTGGCGGTCATGGCAACCTCGGGCAGGGCGGCAAACCCTGCATATAGCCGCAATCGTGCGGAATGCCAAACCCTGCGGCGGGCGGCGGGGGATGCGGTGGCCTACTGGCAGCGCTTTTCGGCGTCCTGCATCGCGGCGGTAAAGCCGCGCAGCGAGAAGGTGTCCTTGGTAGTGGTGCCCTTGGCCGAGCGCGCCGACAGCACTGCGGTCGTGCCCTTCTTCAATGCCGCCAGAATCGCCTCATCATCGGCGGTGGTGGCCGGCCAGGCCCATTCGCCATCAATGAACAGATCGAAACTGGTCCCGTCGATGGTGGCGTTGACGGTCGAGCCGGGGGCAAAGGGATAGCCGCCGGTAAACGACACCTCGCCCTTGGCCCCGTTACCGGGGCGGAAGGTCACGAACAGCAGGATGTCGCCGCGCCGCACCGACACCGGCTTGCCGTCACGGGTGTTGACGGTTTCCTTGGGCTTCGAGACCCCCCAGCATTCCTTGGGGTTCTCTTCGGTGAAAACGCTCCAGTCGGTCATGACGGCGACCTGATTGGTCGATTCCTGGGCATGGCTCGCGGGTGCGGCGCTGGCAAATGCCAATGCGGTTGCGGTCGTGGTCAGGGTGCGCCTGATGACGGATATCATGTCGGTTCCAGCCTCCACTTGCCTTCTGCCTCGGTCTGCGCCACGCCCGTTGTTGCCGGGGCTTTTCCGGTAGCATCGGGTAAATCAACCCGCTATCTCATGGATAACCCGGAATGGGCGGCGTGTGAAAGCCCCATGGGCAAGAATTCGGCCATCCGTGAAGGAGGTAACGATGAGCCAGGCGATAGCGATGGTCGAGTTGTGGCGTGGCGGGCGGCTGGAAAGCCGCCACCTCGGGCACGCCGTGATCTGCGACGATACCGGCCAGATCGTCGAGTGCTGGGGCGAGCCGCAGACGGTGATCTTTCCGCGCTCGTCGTGCAAGATGATCCAGGCGCTGCCGCTGATCGAAAGCGGGGCGGCCGATGCGGCTGGTCTGAGTGAGGCGCAGGTCGCACTAAGCTGTGCCAGCCATCAGGGCGCGGCGCCGCACACCGGCATGGTGACACACTGGCTGGCGGATCTTGGCCTGAGCGAGGCCGATCTGCGCTGCGGCGCGCACGAACCCTACGATCGCGACGAGCGCGACCGCCTGATCCGCGCGCACGAGGCACCCTGCCAGATTCACAATAACTGCTCGGGCAAGCATTCGGGCTTTCTGACCCTCAACCGGCATCTGCATGGCCACGCCGATTATGTCGAGCTTGACCACCCGGTGCAGCGCGCGGTGAAGGAGGCGTTCGAGGATGTGACCGGAGAGTCGAGCCCCGGTTACGGTATCGACGGCTGCTCGGCCCCGAATTTTGCCACCACGCTGCACGGTCTGGCCCGCGCCATGGCGTTCTTTGCCGCCGCCAGCGAGGGCGGCAACACTCGCTCGCGCGCCGCACACCGCCTGGCGCTTGCGATGCGGACCTACCCCGAGCTGGTGGCGGGCGAGGGTCGCGCCTGCACCGAACTGATGCGCGCCATGGATGGCCGCGTGGCGATCAAGACCGGGGCCGAGGGAGTGTTTGTCGCGATCGTGCCAGAGCGCCGGATGGGGATCGCGCTGAAAATCGCCGATGGTGCCAGCCGGGCGTCGGAAGCGGTGATTGCGGCGCTGCTGGTGCGCCTCGGGGTGCTGGAGGCCGAGCATCCCGCCACCCGCAAGCGGCTGAATGCCGTGCAACGCAACTGGCGCGGGTTCGAGACGGGAATCCTGCGGTTGGCCCCGGGGTTCCTGTAACGCGCGGCGCCTGCGCTTTCGGCAAAAGAATGCCTTCGCGCGTGTCTTGGGTCACGCGCGAAGGCGACTAAGGTGCAGCAAGGGGTCCGGCGGCACGGGCTGGGCGGGGGCATCACATCCCGCACCGCCGGACCTTGATCACTCGCTACCCGGTCTTTATCGCCTGCAAAACGGGCAGGGACGTGATCGGGGGGCGGTGGTTTCGCGGTGCTTTCGTGGCCGCTTTGCGGCAAGCCCCACGACCCTGACCGCCGCCCGGCTTGTGGCGACGGCTATTGCATGACCACGTGCCAGACGTTGGCTGCGCCATCGCCGTTCATGTCGCCCTTGGCCGCGTCACCGCTGTAAAGGTAAACCGGCTTTCCGCCAACGGCCCACTGCATGGTGCCGTCAGTGCGCTGAACCTGGGTCCAGCCTTCGCCCATGGTGGCGCCTTCCTGCACGAGGTAGGGTGGCCAGTTTGCCGCACAAGCGTCGTAACACGTCGATGTGCCGGCAGTATCCTTGTCGAAGGTGTAAAGGGTCATGCCATTGGCATCGGTGGCAACCCCCTCGGCGTGCGCGGCAAAGGTTGAAAGCACCAGTGCAACGACCACGAGCGTCAAACGTCTGATCGGAAAGGGCATCGCTATTTCTTCCTCCAGTTGTTTTCGCGGTGCCCGCCATCTGCAGCATGGTCAGGCCTGGCGCGATTGCGAGACGGTAGGGCACTTAAGCGGCGCGACCATGTGCCGCACACTCACATCTGCGTGAGGGCTGTCGGCCAAACTGGCATCCGGTGCCGGGGTGGCCGAGATCACCGGGGGCGATCTGGCATGGATTGGTGAGCCCGACGGGATTCGAACCCGTGACCTACTGATTAAAAGTCAGTTGCTCTACCAACTGAGCTACAGGCCCACGCGATCCGGGCTGGTTAGGCAAGGTTGCGGCACGGGTCAAGCGGAAAACGGGAAACCGCCGCATTTCGGCGCGCGCTGGCCTCGGGGGGAAGTGGTGAGCCGTGGCGGGTTCGAACCGCCGACACGCTGATTAAGAGTCAGCTGCTCTACCAACTGAGCTAACGGCCCTTCCTGCGCGGTCACGTAGTTTGCGCTGACCGGAAGTGCAAGCCCAAATCGCCAAAGCGGGGCGAGATCTGGCAAAACCGGCGCGGCTGCGCTATAGCGAGCGGATGAAAAACACGGGCTCCCCCCAGGGTCTGGCCTTCATGAAGATGCATGGGCTGGGCAACGACTTCGTGGTGATCGATTCGCGCGGGCGCGCGGCGGTCACGACTTCGGCGCTGGCGCGGGCGCTGGGCGAGCGCCACTGCGGCGTGGGGTTTGATCAACTGGTGGAAATTCGCGACAGCGACGGCGCGGATTTCGCGCTCGATTTCTGGAACAGCGATGGCAGCCGGGCCGGGGCTTGCGGCAATGCCACCCGCTGCGTCGCCGACTTCGTGCTGCGCGGCACCGGGCGGGATGCGGTGACGATCGCCACCGCGCGCGGGGTCTTGCGGGCGGTGCGGCGGGGCGACGGGCTGGTCAGCGTCAACATGGGGCAGCCGCAGCGCGACTGGGCTGAGGTGCCGCTGGCGCGGGCGATCGATCCCTTGCACCTGCCGCTGCCGGGCGACCCGGTAGCGGTGGGGATGGGCAACCCGCATTGCGTGTTCTTCGTGCCCGATGCCGAGGCGGTTGATGTCGCGGGGCGCGGGGCGGGGCTGGAGCATGACCCGCTGTTCCCCGCGCGCAGCAATGTCGAGTTTGTCAGCCAGACCGCCCCCGACCAGCTTCGAATGCGGGTGTGGGAGCGCGGGGCGGGCATCACGCTGGCCTGCGGCTCGGGCGCTTGTGCGGTGGCGGTGGCGGCGCATCTGCGCGGGCTGACCGGACGGGCGGTATCGATCATGGCCGATGGCGGTGTGCTGCAAGCCGACTGGCGCGAGGATGGCGTCTGGCTGACCGGCCCCGTGGCGCATGTGTTCGACGGGTGGCTTGCGCCTGCAATGCTGGCCACCGACGCATGAGCGTGCCGCTGTTTGCTACCCTCGGCTGTCGGCTCAACCTTTACGAGACCGAGGCGATGAAAGAGCTGGCGGCCGAGGCCGGACTGGAAAACGCGGTGGTTGTCAACACCTGCGCCGTCACCGCCGAGGCGGTGCGCAAGGCGCGCCAGGAAATCCGCCGTCTGGCGCGGGAAAATCCCGGGGCGGCGATCATCGTGACCGGCTGCGCGGCGCAGACCGAGCCGGAAACCTTTGCCGCCATGCCGGAGGTGGCACGGGTGATTGGCAATTCGGCCAAGATGCACCCCGCCACCTGGGCCGGCCTTGCGGTGCCAGATCTGATCGGGGTGACCGAGCGGGTGCAGGTTGACGACATCATGTCGGTGCGCGAGACCGCCGGGCACCTGATCGACGGCTTCGGCCGGCACCGCGCCTATGTCCAGGTGCAGAACGGCTGCGATCACCGCTGCACCTTCTGCATCATCCCCTACGGGCGGGGCAATTCGCGCTCGGTTCCGGCCGGGGTGGTGGTCGAGCAGATCGACCGGCTGGTGGCGACAGGCTTTCGCGAAGCGGTGCTGACCGGGGTCGATCTGACCTCGTGGGGAGCGGATCTGCCGGGCTCGCCCCGGCTTGGCGATCTGGTGCGGCGGATCCTGCGGCTGGTGCCCGATCTGGCGCGGCTGCGGGTCAGCTCGATCGACAGCATCGAGGCCGACCCGGCGCTGATGGCCGCGATTGCCGACGAGCCGCGCCTGATGCCGCATCTGCACCTTTCGTTGCAGGCGGGCGACGACCTGATCCTGAAGCGGATGAAGCGGCGGCACTTGCGCGACGATGCCATCGCGTTCTGCGATGCGGCGCGGCGCTTGCGCCCCGACATGGTGTTCGGGGCCGACATCATCGCGGGCTTTCCGACGGAAACCGAGGCGATGTTCGCGAACTCGCTGCGGCTGGTCGAGGACTGCGGGCTGACCTTCCTGCATGTCTTTCCCTTTTCCGCGCGCAAGGGCACGCCGGCGGCGCGGATGCCGCAACTGCCCGGGCCGGTTATCCGCGAGCGCGCCGCCCGGCTGCGAGCAGCCGGGGCGCAGCGGCTGGCCGGGCATCTGGCAGCCCAGGTCGGGCGGGTGCATAGGGTGCTGACCGAAGGGCCGCGGATCGGGCGCACCGAGCAGTTCACCGAAGTGGATTTTGGCACCGATCAGCCCGAGGGGCAGATCGTTCTGGCGCAGATCACCGGCACCGCGGGCGAGCGCCTGACCGCCTGCGCCCCGAAATTCTGATGAAAAAGTAATCCTACGCCCTTCGCTCCGTGCGGAAATCGGGGAAAAGGCGCTTCCACCCGAACCTTGGCCTCGGCCATCACCGAGGCGGTGCTGCGGGCGGGGAAACGGCATGCGCTTCCCGTTCCGCCCGGATCAGGCGCGGTTTCCAGCCTCGCGTGGAACACCTTCTGGAATCGCGATCACGCGGACCAGTATTCCTGCAGCCCACTACCCGCGCCGGATGGTGTCGCCGGGCTCCATTACCGGCAGCAGTTCGATCACCTCGCCGCCGACCACCCCGTCGGCGCGCAGGCCGGCGATGATCTCGGCGGCACGACGGCCGATCTCCAGCCGACAGGCGTCCATGGTGGCCAGCTTGCGCGGCAGACCGTCGAGCAGCTCGACTCCGTTGAAACCGGCAAGACCCAGCTTGCCGGGCACGTCGATGCCCTGATCAAGGCAGTAAAGCAACCCGCCCGCCCCGATCATGTCATTGGAGTAATATAGAAAATCAAGGTCCGGGCGGCGCGCGAGAATGGCTTTGGTCATCTCGCGCCCCTTCAGCAGTGCCGAGCCGCCGGTGTAGAACTCGCGGGCCGCCACGTTGAGGCCGGCCTTGGCCAGACCTTCGACAAAGCCCTCCAGCCGTTTGCGGGCGCGGTGGTCGCCGGGCATCTTGGTGCCGAGAAAGCCGATTCGGCGGTAGCCTGCGGCCACGATCGCCTCGGCCATGTCCAGCCCGGCGCGACGGTGCGAGATCCCGACCGCGCTATCGACCGGGGTGCCGTCGATATCCATGATCTCGACGATCGGGATCCCGGCGTTTTCCAGCATCTTGCGGGCGGCATCGGTATGCTCGAGCCCCGCGATGATCACCCCCGAGGGCCGCCACGACAGCATCTCGTAAAGCACCGATTCCTCGCGCTCGGGCGAATAATTCGTGACCCCCACCACCGGTTGCAGGCCGGTGTCATCCAGTATCGCCGAGATCCCGGTCAGCACTTCCGGAAAGACCATGTTGGATAGTGACGGGATGATCACTCCCACGAGGTTGACGCGCTGGCTGGCCAGCGCCCCCGCAATCTTGTTGGGCACGTAGCCAAGCGCGCGCGAAGCCACCAGCACCCGGTCACGGGTCTCGACCGAAACCTCGCCGCGGTTGCGCAATACCCGACTGACCGTCATTTCGCTGACCCCCGCGGCGTCCGAGACATCGCGCAAGGTCAGGGTGCGGCGCGGTTGCGAGGTCGGGTCTTGTGCCACGGGGCGCCTTTCACAGCTGTGATTTCTGCCTTTTTAGCGCCAAACCTCGCCCCCTCCAAGGGTTGATCCCGCCCCCCTGCCAGCGCGCCCGTTTCCGGCAGGCCGCGTCGGGACGGGTTGCCTAATCGCGCGATTCAACGCATGTATGCGGCCAAGCCGCCCGGCGCAGCGGCCCCGTAGCTCAGGGGATAGAGCGGCCGCCTCCTAAGCGGCAGGTCGATGGTTCGAATCCATCCGGGGTCACCAGGCGCCACCTGTCAGATATCCAGGTTTTCCACGCCAAGCGCGTTCTGCTGGATGAAGTCGCGGCGCGGCTCGACCACGTCGCCCATCAGCTTGGTGAAGATGTCGTCGGCTTCGGCCAGATCATCGACCCGGACCTGCAACAGAGTGCGGGCTTCGGGGTCGAGCGTGGTTTCCCAAAGCTGTTCGGGGTTCATCTCACCGAGGCCCTTGTAGCGCTGCATCGTCAGCCCCTTTTCGCCCTCGGCCAGAATCGCGCGCAACAGTTCGATCGGGCCATGGATCAGGATTTCGCGATCCTTGCGCAGCAGGCGGGCGGGAGTGTCATATATTTCGCGCGTGGTGGCCGAGACCTGCGACAGCTTGCGCGCTTCGCCCGAGCGCAGCACCGCGCCGTCCAGCAGGCGCAATTCTTCGACCCCGCGCAGGATGCGGGTCAGGCGGATGCCGTGATCCTGGGTGATGCGGCCCTGCCAGCCCTTCTCGTATTCCGCCGCCACCCGGTCCAGCCGTCGCGCCACGGTATCGGCCACCGCTTGCAGATCGCTGTCGGCCCGGCCCGGATCAAACGCCCCGGCCAGCGCGGCCTGTTCCAGGATGTGGCGCGGGTAATAGGTCGGAAAGGCGTCAAGCACCCGGTGAAAATGGCGCGCGCCCTCGATCACCCGCAGCAGATCGGCCCCGGCGATCTCCTCGCCGCTGCCCAGCCGCAGCACCGCGCCCTCGACCCCCATCTGCACCAGATAGTCGTCGTACGCCGCCTGATCCTTGAGATAGACCTCGGATTTGCCGCGCACGACCTTGTAGAGAGGCGGCTGGGCAATATAGAGATAACCGCCCTCAATAACTTGCGGCATCTGGCGAAAGAAGAAGGTCAGCAGCAGGGTGCGGATGTGGGCGCCATCCACGTCGGCATCGGTCATGATGACGATCTTGTGGTAACGCAGCTTGCTGATGTCGAATTCGTCGCGGCCAATGCCGGTGCCAAGGGCGGTGATCAGGGTGCCCACGGTTTCCGACGACAGCATGCGGTCGAACCGCGCCCGCTCGACGTTCAGGATCTTGCCGCGCAGCGGCAGCACCGCCTGGTTCTTGCGCGAGCGGCCCTGCTTGGCCGACCCCCCGGCACTATCGCCCTCGACGATGAAAATCTCGGACAGGGACGGGTCTTTTTCCTGACAGTCGGCCAGCTTGCCTGGCAAGGATGCAACATCGAGCGCAGTCTTGCGCCGGGTCAGATCACGGGCCTTGCGCGCCGCCTCGCGCGCCATCGCCGCCTCGACGATCTTGCCGACGATGATCTTGGCGTTGGCCGGGTTTTCTTCAAACCACTCGGCCAGCTTTTCGCCCACCAGATTCTCGACCGCCGGCCGCACCTCGGACGACACCAGCTTGTCCTTGGTCTGGCTGGAAAACTTGGGGTCCGGCACCTTGACCGACAGCACGCAGGTCAGCCCTTCGCGGGCATCGTCGCCGGTAAATTCGACCTTCTCGCGCTTGGCGATGCCCGAGGTCTGGGCATAATTGTTGATGGTGCGGGTCAGCGCGCCGCGAAAACCGGCGAGATGGGTGCCGCCGTCGCGCTGCGGAATGTTGTTGGTAAAGGGCAGCACGTTCTCGAAATAGCTGTCGTTCCACCACATCGCCACTTCGACCGTGATCCCCGCCCGCTCGCCGATGATGTAGATCGGGTCGGCCATGATCGAGGCTTTCGAGCGGTCAAGGTAGCGCACGTATTCGCGCACCCCGCCTTCGTAATATAGCTCGGTGCGCAGCGGTTCGGCCGGGCGTTCGTCTTCCAGCACGATGCGCACGCCCGAATTCAGAAACGCCAGTTCGCGCAACCGGTTTTCCAGCGTCTTGTAAACGTAATCGAGGTTCGAAAAGGTCTTGAGCGAGGCCAGAAACCGCACCTCGGTGCCGCGCTGGCCGGGGGTGTCACCCACCACCCGCAGGTGTTCCACGGTGGCGCCATGCTCGAAGCGGGCGAAGTATTCCTTGTCGTTGCGCCAGACCCGCAGCTCCAGCCATTCCGACAGCGCGTTGACCACTGAGACGCCAACCCCGTGCAACCCGCCCGAAACCTTGTAGCTGTTCTGGTCGAATTTGCCGCCCGCGTGCAACTGGGTCATGATCACTTCGGCGGCGGATACGCCTTCCTCGTGGTGAATATCGACCGGGATGCCGCGGCCGTTGTCGCGCACCGAAACCGAGCCGTCGGCATGGATTTTCACCGACACCGCGGTGGCGTGCCCGGCCAGGGCCTCGTCGATGCCGTTATCGACCACCTCATAGACCATGTGGTGCAGGCCCGAGCCATCGTCGGTATCGCCGATATACATCCCGGGGCGCTTGCGGACAGCCTCCAACCCACGCAGAACCTTGATCGAATCGGCGTCGTAACGTTCCTGTTTCGGTGCAGCTTCGGTCATGCGGACCCATCCCCTGAAGTGTGCGCGATTTATAGCGTCACGGGGGGGGAATGTCACGCGCCAGCCACAATATTTAGCGCTCAGAGCAGGGCGATCACCGCCGCCACCACAATCAGCAGGCTGCCCGCCGCAAGGTTCAGCCGCCGCAACGCATTGGCCGACGAAAGCACCCGGCGCACCCGGTCTACCGTGGCGGCAAAGATCAGGTTGCCGGTCATCGGAATCAGGGTCGAGACCGCGATGATCGCCATGATGTCGGGGGGGGTGACCCGGCTCAGATCAAAGAACCCCGGCAGCACCCCCATGTAGAACAGTATCGCCTTGGGGTTGCCCAGAATCGCCGCCACCCCGGCGGCAAACCCCGCCAGACGCCCCGGCCGGGTCAGGCGGCTGTCGCCCGCAATCGGCCTTCCCGCGTGGTGGATCAGGGCCGCCCCCATCGCCACAAAGATCACCACCGCCACCCAGCGCAGCACGGTCATGAAATCGCCATAAACCGCCGCCACCCACGACAGCCCGAAAATCGCCGCCAGCGGCCAGATCATGTCGCCGATCGCCACCCCGACGGCCAGCGGCCAGGCCCCGGCGAACCCTCCCGACAGACCGCGTGCGATGATTGCCACCCAGACCGGACCGGGGGTCAGGAACAGGATCAGCAGCGCGCCGCAGTAAAGCAGCAGTCCGTCAAGGGTGATGGTCATCGCTTACTCCTTCAAGGTCAGGCTGCCGTCGGCAGCAAGCGGCCAGAACGGGTTCATCGCCACTTCCCAGACATGACCATCGGGATCGGCCCAGTAGCCGCTGTAGCCGCCCCAGAACACCTTGCCGGGCGCCTTCAACGCCGTGCCCCCCGCCGCCAGCGCTTGCGCGTACGCGGCATCGACCTCGACCTCACTGGCAAAATTCTGCGCCAGCGTGATCGCCCCGGTGCCGAGCGCCGCCCCCGGCCTGCCCTGATCGGTCGCCAGATCGTCGCGGCCAAACAATGCTAGCACCGTCCCGTGCATCTGATAGAAGGCAACGCCCTCGGTTCCACCGTGCTCAACCCAGCCCAGCCGGGCGTAGAATGCCCGCGCCGCGGCCAGATCGGCCACCCCAAGGGTGATCAGGCTCACGCGTTGCGGCGTCATGCGGTGATCTCCGTCACTTGCGAGCCGCCGGTTGCGTCGGCCACGGCGAAGGTCTGGCAGCGCGCCCCCAGACTGCCAAACAGTTCCCGCTCGGTGCCGGTCATCAGCGCCTGAGCCTCAAGAGCACAAATCTCGTCGTAAAGGGCGGCGCGACGCGCGGCATCCAGATGCGCCGCCACCTCGTCCAAGAGCAGCACCGGTGCCGCCCCCAGCTCGGCGCGCAGCGCGCGGGCATTGGCCAGGATCAGTGCGATCAGCAGCGCCTTCTGCTCGCCGGTCGAGCATTGCCCGGCCGCAACCCCCTTGGCGGCGTAGATAGCCGCAAGATCAGCGCGATGCGGGCCGACCAGGGTGCGCCCGGCGACCAGATCGCGCCGCCGCCCTTCGGCCAACGCCGCCGCCAGATCGGCGGCAACGACGTCTTCGCCCTCGGGCCCGACAATCGCCAGATCAGCGCGCGGGAATGCGGTCTGCGCCCCTTGCTGCGCTGCCAGCAGCCGGGCTACGGCCTGCGCGCGGTTGGCCATGACCACCGCCGCCGTCGCCGCCATCCGCGCCTCGAGCACATCATACCAATGCGGATCGTTCACGGAGTCGCGCAGCAAGCGGTTGCGCTCGCGCATCGCGTTCTCGTAAGCCAGCGCCGCCTCGGCGTGATCGGGCGCAAAACTCAGCGTCAGCCGGTCAAGAAACCTCCGCCGCCCCTCGGCCGCCTCAAGCCACAGCCGATCCATCGCGGGCACCAGCCAGACCATCCGCACCACGCGCCCAAGGGTCGCCTGCGTCGCGGGCTTGCCGTCAATGCGCACCTGCCGCGCCTGCCCGGCCTCGGCCCAGGTTGCAACCTCGTGCGCCCCGCCGAGCCCCCGCAAATCGGCCGCCACCTTCCAGCCCAGCGCCTCGGGTCGGCGCGCGATTTCGTCGCTCAAGGCCCGGCGCAAACCCCGCCCCGGCGACAACAGCGACACCGCCTCGAGAATGTTGGTTTTGCCCGCGCCGTTGCCACCGACCAGCACCACCGGCCGCCCGTCGAGCGCCAGTCGCATCGAGCGGTGGCTGCGAAAATGCGCGAGATTCAGCCCCGTGATGGCCAGACCGCTCACCCGCGTCGCCTTTCACCTTTTCCCAAATATCCCGGGGGGTTAGGGGGGCTGGCCCCCCGCTGCCGCCTAAACCCGCATCGGCATCACGACATAGATCGCCGACGTGTCATTGCCTTCGCGCATCAAGGTCGGGTCACCGGCGGAATTGAACAGGAACACCGCATTTTCGCGATCAACCTGCTGGGCGATTTCCAGCAGATACTTGGCGTTGAAGCCGATTTCCAGCCGCTCGTCGCTGTAGGCCACCGCCAGTTCTTCTTCCGCCGCCCCCGAATCCGGCGCCGTGACCGACAGCACCAGCCGATCCTCGTCGAGGCTCAGCTTGACCGCGCGCGAGCGTTCCGACGATACCGTGGCCACGCGATCCACCGCGCGAGCAAACTCCGCGGCATCGACCTCGAGCCGCCGGGTGTTGCCGGTCGGAATCACACGGATGTAATCGGGGAAGGTCCCGTCGATCACCTTCGAGGTCAGGGTTATGGTTGGGGTGGCAAACCGCACCTTGGTTTCCGACACCGAGACCGCGATCTGAGCCTCGTCATCGTCAAGCAGTTTGCGCAGCTCTCCCACCGTCTTGCGCGGCACGATCACGCCGGGCATGTCCTCGGCCCCGGCGGGCAGGGGGGCGTCGATCCGCGCCAGGCGGTGGCCATCGGTCGCCACCGCGCGCAGGCGGGGCCCTTCCTCGCCGATGGCGACATGAAAATAGATGCCGTTCAGGTAATAGCGGGTTTCCTCGGTCGAGATCGCGAACTTGGCCTTGTCGAACAGGCGGCGCAGCACCGGGGCGAGTGCGGTGAAATTCGAGGCGTATTCGGCATTCGCCATCACCGGAAAATCTTCGCGCGGCAGGGTGGCAAGATTGAAGGTCGAGCGCCCGGCGGCCACCGTCAGCCGCGCCGCTGCCCCGTCCTCGGCCAGACTGACCAGCGCCCCCTCGGGCAGTTTGCGCACGATCTCGTGCAGCATCAGCGCGGAAACCGTGGTGGCCCCGGCGCGCTCGACCACCGCCGGCGCACGATCCACCACCTCGATGTCAAGATCGGTGGCGCGGAATGAAACGGCCTCCCCCGCGGCCTCGATCAGCACATTGGCGAGGATCGGAATGGTGTTGCGCCGCTCGACCACCGATTGCGCCTGAGCCAGCGCCTTCAGAAGCGCGCCGCGTTCGATGCTGATCTTCATTCCCACTTACCCCTTGGATTTCGGCCCGCACTGCGGGAGGCCGAACCTAGCCGGTTTTCACCGGTTCTCAAGCCCTTTCGCGACTTTCCGGTGGTTTGCCAGAGCCGTCAAGGGCAGCCGCCGGGGTTCAGGCCTGCAAAAGACGTTTCAACAGTTGCAGATCGTCGGCAAGCTGCGAATCAGTGGCCATCAACTCCTCGATCCGGCGCACCCCGTGCATGATCGTGGTATGGTCGCGGCCCCCGAACCGCCGCCCGATTTCGGGCAGGGATCGCGGCGTCAACTGCTTGGCCAGATACATCGCCATCTGCCGCGGCCGGGCGATGGTGCGCACCCGCTTGGGGCCGATCAAGTCCGACAGGCGGATGTTGAAATGCTCGGCAACACGGCGCTGAATTTCTTCAATCGTGGCCTTGCGGTCCGAGGCACGCAGGATGTCTGCCAGGCAATCCTGGGTCAGATCAAGCGTGATCTCACGCCCAACCAGGCTGGCGAAGGCGAACAGCCGGGTCAGTGCCCCTTCCAGCACCCGCACATTGGTGGTGATGCGATGCGCCAGGAATTCGATCACCCCGGCCGCCAGCACCAGACCGGGATATTGCTGGCGATAGAATTCGGCCTTGAGTTGCAGAATGCCAAGCCGCAGCTCGTAATCGGTGGGGTGCAGATCGACAACCAGCCCGCATTGCAGGCGGCTTCTGATCCGCTCTTCGAGATCCTTGATCTCGCCCGGCGCGCGGTCGGCAGAAATCACGATCTGCTTGTTCTGATCGACCAGCGCATTGAACGTGTGAAAGAATTCGTCCTGCGTGCTGTCCTTGCCCGCGATGAACTGGACATCATCGACCATCAGCACATCGACCGAGCGGAACAGCTCCTTGAAATCCATGATCTGGCGGTCGCGTAGCGCCTGCACGAAGCGATACATGAACTGCTCGGCCGAAAGGTAAAGCACCCGCAGCTCGGGGTGGCGGCCATTCAACTCATGGGCGATGGCGTGCATGAGATGGGTCTTGCCCAGACCAACCCCGCCATAAAGGAACAGCGGGTTGAAGCTGACCGGCCCACCCTCGGCCACCCGGCGCGCCGCGGCATGGGCCAGTTCGTTGGGCTTGCCGACCACGAAGCTGTCGAAGGTGAAGCGGGCGTCCAGCGGGGCCCCCAGCGCCTCGTCCGTTGACCCGACCCGGATCTTGTGGTTGGGCCGGGCTTTGGCGACGGAAACGGCCGGGGGCTGCGCATGATTGACGCTGAATTCAAGCCGGTCAACCGCAGCCCCGGCCTGGTTCAACTGGGCGCGGATATGTTCGGAATAGTTGCGCGCCACCCAATCGCCGAAAAACACCGTCGGCACCGCGAACGAGGCGACGCCATCTTTCAGGGTGGCAAGGTTCAGCGGCTCGATCCAAGTCACGAAATTGTTTTTGCCGATCTGTTGGCGCAACTGTTCACGCACTTTGCCCCAGGTTTTTTGAGTCATTGTTCTTGCCCTGTCCGTCGCCGGTCGTTGTCGGCTTGTTTGGGGCGACTGGTGCCCGTTTCACATACAACATGCGACTCCAGCCCGCTCTGCGGCAACCAATTCCGCAGGCCAGGCCGTGCCGGGGATACCAGGACAAGCAACGCCAACGACCGTTCTGGCCGGTCACGTCACGCCGTTGATCAGGTCTGCAACCGATGTGGCGCAGACAGCATAACCAATTGATTGCAAATCAAAAAGTCCTGGTCATCGCGGCAGTGCGACAGCCCAAGGCCGGACTTTCCGATCGCAACCCTGTCATGTCCCCCAGGACAAAGTGAATCGCCTGGTCAAATTAGCAAGCCGGGGCGATGGCCTGCAACCGAACTTCGCTGTTGACAGACCATCGGCGCTGCGAATCCCCGGCCTCTGGCAATTTGGCAACGCGGCGGGGTGGCGGCACCTCGCAAAATGCAAAAAACGCGCCACACGGGGCGCGTTTGGGAAGCGGTCTGGGGCTTCGACTCAGGCGGTAGCGGTGGCGAGCGCCTTGACCCGCGACGACAGCCGCGACATCTTGCGCGCCACGGTGTTCTTGTGCAGCACGCCCTTGGTGGCGCCACGGGCCAGTTCCGGCTGCGCCACCCGCAGCGCCGCTGCTGCCGCATCCTGATTGCCCGAAGCCAGCGCTTCTTCGACCTTGCGCAGGAAGGTGCGAATCCGCGAGCGGCGCGCCTTGTTCACGTCCTGGCGGGCATCGGCCTGGCGGGCGCGTTTCTTGGATTGGAGCGTATTGGCCATCTTTCGGATTCCGGTTCTACAAGTTCGGGTCGGTCTTGAAGTCGCGTCTTTACGGGTGACTCGCAGCCAAGTCAACCGGGTTATCCGCGCATTCGCGGTTATCTGTCGCGGAATTGCGGCTGGCGCTTTTCGAGAAAGGCCGCCATGCCCTCTTTCTGGTCTTCGGTGGCAAACAGGGCGTGAAACATCCGGCGCTCGAACAACAGGCCTTCGCGCAGGGTCGTCTCATAGCTTCGGTTCACCGCCTCCTTGACCGCCATCACCGTCAGCGCAGATTTCTCCGAGATCTTGACGGCCGCTTTCATCGCCTCTTCGATCAGGCTCTTGGCCGGCACCACGCGCGACACGAGGCCCGAGCGTTCGGCCTCGGCGGCATCCATGAAGCGCCCGGTCAGGTGCATGTCCATCGCCTTCGACTTGCCGACGAATCGGGTCAGGCGCTGGGTGCCGCCCATCCCCGCCACCACCCCGAGGTTGATTTCGGGCTGGCCGAATTTGGCGGTATCGGCGCAGATGATGAAATCGCACAGCATCGCCAGCTCGCAGCCCCCGCCCAGAGCATAGCCCGCCACCGCCGCAATGATCGGCTTGCGCACCCGCAGGATGGCATCCGCATCGGTGCCGAACAGATCGCTGCCGAACACATCGACAAAGCTCTTGTCGGCCATTTCCTTGATGTCGGCCCCGGCGGCAAAGGCCTTGTCCGAGCCGGTCAGCACGATGCAGCGCACCTGGCCATCGTTATCAAGGCTTGCCATCGCATCGGCCAGTTCGTGCATCAGACGGGCGTTGAGCGCATTCAGCGCCTCGGGCCGGTTGAGACGGACGATGGCCACGTAATCCTCGATCTCGACGATCAGCGTCTCATAGGCCATGACTGGTTCCCCCGGCTGCGGCAGTGGCGCGACTTGTAGCACCCCGTCCGCCCCGAGTCATCTCTGACAATGCGGGCAGTAGAACGACGATCGTCCGGCTGTCGCCACCCGCGCGATGGTGGCGGTGCAGCCCGGGGTCAGGCAGGGCTGGCCCTCGCGGCCGTAAACCTGAAACCGGTGCTGGAAATAGCCAAGCTCACCGTCGGCCTGGCGGTAATCGCGCAGGCTTGAGCCGCCCGCCGCAATCGCTTCGGACAGAACCTCGCGAATCAACGGCACCAGCACCGCGATCCGCGCGGCGGCAATGCGGCCAACCGAGCGGCTGGGGTTCAGCCGCGCCCGGTAAAGCACTTCGCAGACGTAGATATTGCCCAGACCGGCGACCACGTGCTGATCCAGCAGCGCCGACTTGATCGGCGTGCCGCGACCTTTCAGGCGTGCCACCAGATAGGTCTCGTCGAAGGCATTGCCCAACGGCTCAGGGCCAAGGGCGGCCAGCAGGGGGTGAGAATCAACCTGCGTGGTCGCGATCAGATCCATCGCGCCAAAGCGGCGGGCATCGTTGAAGGTGATGCGCGCACCGCCCGCAAGATCAAGCACGACATGATCATGCCGGGCGGGGGCAGGGTGCGGATTGCCCGCCACCGCGGCCGAGATCAGCAACCGGCCCGACATGCCAAGGTGGATCAACAGGGTCTCGCCGCTGTCGAGATCAACCAGCAGATATTTGGACCGCCGCCCGAGCGCCAACACCCGCGCCCCGGTCAGTCGGCCGGCCATAGCGGGCGGAAACGGGCGGCGCAGATCGGGCCGGTTGACGGCCGCGCGTGCAATCACCTGGCCCTTCATCACCGGCTCCAGCCCGCGCCGCACGGTTTCAACCTCGGGCAATTCAGGCATCGGGCGGCCTCCATGTCTGCAACGGCGCATTGCAGCGCGCGCCAAGCGCCCTATAAGGTGTGGCAAAACCATGGACGGCAAGACCCGATGAGCGAAGATCGCACCACGACCACCCATTTCGGCTTTCAGACCGTGAACGAAGCCGAAAAGGCCGGGATGGTGCATGGGGTCTTCAGCCGGGTGGCCTCGAAATACGACATCATGAACGATGTGATGTCGGGCGGGGTGCATCGGCTGTGGAAAGACGCAATGATGGATTGGCTGGCACCGCGACCGGGGCAAAGGCTGCTGGATGTGGCGGGCGGCACCGGCGATGTGGCGTTCCGGTTTTTGCAGCGCGCACCGGGGGCCACCGCGACCATGCTGGACATGACCGAGCCGATGCTGGTGGCCGGTCGCCAGCGCGCCGAAGCCGAAAAGCTGGCCGAGCGGCTGGAGTGGGTGGTGGGCGATGCCATGGCGCTGCCGTTCGCGGCCAATTCGTTCGATGTCTTTACCATCAGCTTCGGCATCCGCAACGTCACCCGCATCGGCGACGCCCTGACCGAGGCCTACCGCGTGTTGCGCCCCGGTGGGAGGCTGATGGTGCTGGAATTCAGCCAGTTGCCCAACCCCGCGCTGCAATGGGCTTATGACCGCTACAGCTTCAACGTGATTCCGCTGATGGGTCAGCTCATTGTCGGCGACCGCGCGAGCTACCAGTATCTGGTCGAATCGATCCGCAAATTTCCCGATCAGGAAACTTTCGCGGGCATGATCCGCGCCGCCGGTTTTGGTCAGGTGAAATACCGCAACCTGACGATGGGCGTGGCGGCGCTGCATTCGGGCTGGAAGCTTTAGGTGCGCGGCCCGCACAACATCATCCGGCTGATCCGCACGCTGGCCACCCTCGAGCGCGCCGGCGGCATCGGCGTCGTTCTGGAGGCGTTCGAGGCCCCGCCCCGGCTGCGGGTGCTGGCGCATGTGCTGGGCTGGCCGTTCAAATGGCTGGGGCTGAAGGGCGACCCCGCTCTGCCACCCGCCACCCGTGCGCTGACGGCGCTTGGCCCGGCCTACATCAAGTTTGGCCAGTTGCTTTCGACCCGCCCCGATGTGGTCGGCGAAGCGCTGGCGCTGCAATTGAAATACCTGCAGGACAAGCTGCCGCCGTTTCCGACCGCGGTTGCCCGGCAGATGATCGAGGACGAGTTGGGGGTGCCGGTCGATCAGGTGTTTTCCGCGTTTTCCGATCCGGTTGCCGCCGCCTCGATCGCCCAGGTGCACCGCGCGCGGCTAGCCGAGACCGGGCAGGAGGTGGCGGTGAAGGTGCTGCGCCCGGGGATCGAGCGCGCCTTTCGCAAGGATATCGACGCCTTCCACTTTGCCGCCCGGATCATCGAACTGGCCTCGCCCGCCTCGCGCCGCCTGCGGCCCAGGGATGTGATCGCCCATTTCGAAGGGGTGGTGAAAGGCGAGCTCGACCTGCGGCTGGAATCGGCTGCGGCGGCGGAATTTGCCGCCAATACCGCCAAGGACCAGGGCTTTCAGGTGCCGGGTCCGGTGTGGAACCTTTCAAGCCGTCAGGTGATGACGCTCGATTGGGCCGAGGGCGTCAACATGGCCGACAATGCCGCGATCGACGCGGCGGGGCATGATCGCAGCGCGCTGGCGGCGCGGGTGCTGGAACTGTTCCTGTCGCACGCGCTGCGCGACGGCTATTTTCATGCCGACCTGCATCAGGGCAACCTCAAGGTGGCGGCGAACGGCAACATCATCGCCTTCGATTTCGGCATCATGGGGCGGCTCGACGAATACACCCGCCGGGTCTATGCCGAGATCCTGTTCGGCTTCATCCGGCGCGATTACCACCGGGTGGCCGAGGTGCATTTCGAGGCTGGCTATGTGCCTGCCGACCGCGACATGGACGAATTCGCCCGCGCCCTGCGGGTGGTGGGCGAGCCGATCTTCGGCATGGATGCCACCCGCATCTCGATGGCGCGGCTGCTGGCCTATCTGTTCGAAGTGACCGAGCGTTTCGGCATGGCCACCCGCACCGAGCTGATATTGTTGCAGCGCACCATGGTGGTGGTCGAAGGGGTGGCGCGCTCGCTCGACCCGCATATCAATATCTGGCAGGTCGCCCGGCCAGTGGTCGAGGCCTACATCAAGCAAAACATCGGCCCGCGCGCGGTGCTGCGCGATCTGGCCCGGACGGCGCAAGTGCTGGCCCGGTTCGCGCCCCGGCTGCCGCGCATGGTCGAGGACCGTTTGATCCACCAGTCCGATGAAGGATTTCCCGCGCCCCCCGAGCGCCCCTCGCATCCTGTGGTGTGGATGCTGGCCGGGGCGGCGCTGCTGGCGCTGGGTTTCTGGGCCGGCACCCTGATCTGATCGGCGGCAGGCGCAGCTGCGGATGGCGTCGTGCTGGCGGTCGCAGGCAGCAAGGCGCGGACCACGAGGCAGGCCTCAGCTTCGGAGCGCGGTGACCGCTTCGACCGGCACCTCGATGCCGCCGTTCAGGATCAGCGTGGTCCCGGACGGGCTGCCCCGCACCTCGGTGATGCGGGCATAAGAATCGACGGCGGTGGTGGCCAGAAGCTGGCTGCCGGCATAGCTTTCCAGTTGAAAGCTGTAGGTGCCCGCGGCGAGCGGGGCACCGGCGCTATCGACCGGATCCCAGCTCATCCCCCCAGCGGCCACCGCAATGTCCTGCTGCGACACGATGGTGCCGCTGACATCGCGCACCACCAGCACGGCGCGGTCAGCGGCGGCGGCCGGACTGGGCGAAAGGTCCACCGCAACCCCTGGCGTGACCGCAACCGGGGCGGCAACGCGGGCCTCGAGCCCGACCCAGCCTGCCATCTGGGCCATGTTGGTCAACCCGAGTTGCGCCTGAATGTCGGCCAGCAGGGTATTGGTCCTGGTCTGCTGCTCGACCCCGGAAAACGTGGCAAGCTGCACCGCGAATTCGCTCGAGTCGAGCGGGTTCATCGGATCCTGATTCTGCAGCTGGGTGGTCAGCATCCGAAGGAAGGTATCAAAATCCGCATTGATAGAACTGCTGCCGGTCGGGGCGCTGGCGACTGGGGCTGGCGGCGTCGCGAGACTGGCCTGGGTGACATCCATTATCCGTTCCTTCTATAATCTGAGATCAAGGCCGCCCGCCTCGGGGGCCTCTTGTGCGCCGGGGGGGGATGCGGTGAGCGAAGGGTTGGCCACAGTTGTCGCGGCTGCCTGCGGATTGGCCTGCGCCGGTGCCTGCGCTGGTGGATGCGCGGCCCCCCCTGTGCCCCACTGCCCGAAGCTGAGGGTCGCACCCGCGTATCCCGCCTGGCGGAATTCCTGGGCCAGTTGGTCAGCATGCCGGCGCATCAGATCAACGGTTTCAGGGCGCTCGGCACTTATCAGCACGCGCATCACGTCGCCCTCGGGCTGCAACGACAGGCGCAGGTGCCCCAGCCCTTCAGGGGCAAGCGAAAGTTCGACCGATTCGGCCCTCCCATTGCGGACATGCTCGATCAGGGTCGCGGCAAGCGGCCTGGAATGCGGCGTGAAAGCCGAGGCCGAAGCTGGCGCTACCGTGGTGACCGGGGTTGCCAGAATCTGGGCCAGCGTCGGCCCGGGCTCGCCCGTCGGTGCCGGGCGATCGGCCGCGGGTGAAGGCGTGGGGCCGTCGGCTTGGGCGGTGGCGGCAGCTTCGTCGAGGCGTGGTTGTCCGGAAAATTCAGGCTTTGCGCCGATTGGGGCGGGGGCGGCGATCGGCACCGTCAAGTCGGGGGCATTTGGCCGAATGGCCGTAACCGTTGCCGGGGGCAAGCCGGAATCCGGAGCCGCCACTTGCGCGAAATAGGGTGACTTCGACTTAGCCCCCGGTGCCGTCACGTTGCGCGCCCGATCGCCCGTCTCAATCGCGGGCGCGGGTGTTTCCAACGGTGTCTGCTCGTCCCCGCGCGAAAGCCCCGCCACCGCCGCGCCCGACGGGTCGGCAGCGGGTGCCGCGGCGGGCACGATGCCACCGGCCTGCGTGGTTGCGACCAAAGCGGGTGGCGGCGCCACCGGGGCGGGGGGCAGAATCTCGCTCTGGTCCGGCGCTGGCGGCATCGGTGGAAGAAAGATGGCGCGACCAGCCCCGGCGAACGGGTTTTGCAACCGGTTGACACGAGCGGCTGGCAGAGCTTGTGGCACCATGGGTGCGGCCACCGGCGGGCGTTCCCGGACTGCGGTATGCGGGGTCGCCGGGTTCATCCCCGGTGCGGCGTTGACCGCCACCGGGCGATCAGATCGGCCGGTGACTGATTGGCCAACCTTGCCTCCGAGCGCCGCAGCCGAAAGCGGCTTTTGCCCCTCGGCCGTGGGCACCGTGGTGGGTGAAGCAGCCCTGCCAGTCACCGCTGGCAAAACCGTCGGCACCTCGGCCGTGGGCACCGTGGTGGGTGAAGCAGCCCTCGCCTGCGTGAGGGGGGGCGCAACCGTTCGGGCATGGTGCGGCGACCCGCCCGGCGCATTCATGGCCGCCAGCGGATGAAGGCCGGTTGCGTGGGGTGCGCTCATGGTGCGCAGCGGTTGCCCCGCCGCGTGACGATCGACTCCAGCCAGAGGCTGCGACCGACCGGAAACCGCGCCGGACGGACCTGCCACAGGTGCCATCAGACGAGTCGTGCCAGGGCTTTGCGCAGCGGCTGCGACGGTCGGGGCCGGATCAGCCCCGCGCCCGTCGGTCGCGGTGTCGGTCGCGGTGTCGGTCACCGGCAACGGAGCCAAAGGCGAAGCCTGATCCGCCGCCGTCCATCGCCGATCTGAATTCGCGGGCGTGGCCGTTGGCGAAGGATCCGTCGTCGCCGACGCGTCCTGAGCCGAGACGACTGCGACCGCGCCTGCCACCGCGACCGCCCCTTCGGGCACGGCCGACATGAATTCATCCGCCCGTGGCGACGCGGAACCCAAGGCTGCCGGGGCGGCGGCAGAGTCGCGCGCCTCGGGTGTTGGGGTGCCCAGCGCGGGGGGTCGGACGTAAGGCGCATCCGCCATTGCCGCGCCCAGCCACAGCACAACCGGCCCGGCCGCAACCGCGCTGGCCGGGTCCTGTGGTTCCGGATCGTCCGGTGCAGCCGGTGAGCCGGCTGGTGCCATCATAGGCGCGACCCGGTCCGGTGGGGCGGTTTCAAACGCAACCATGAAGCCGGTGCCATCGCTGACCGCAACCGTGACACCCGGCCCGGCGGCCGGCTGCGGCTGGGGGGCAGGCTGGATTGGAAGTTGAATCATTTTTTCCGACTTCTGCCGTTGACCCTGCCACTATTTCCGCGACTGGTTACCCGTTGTTTACCGGCGTGCGGCGATAGTGTGGAAAATCCGATCGAACTGGAAATTGCGGATGACCCCCTTGATCACCCCGGCGCCTCTGCCACTTGCAACCCCGACCTACGCCCCTGCCACCTCGCCCCTGCGGGTCCAGGCACAGGCGCTTGAGGCAGCATTCCTGGCCGAAATGCTGGGCTACGCGGGCTTTGGCGTGGCACGAGACAGCTTTGGTGGCGGCATCGGCGAAGACCAGTTTGCCTCTTTCCTGCGCCAGGAACAGGCGGCCGCTATGGTCAAGAAAGGGGGCATCGGTCTTGCCGAATCACTTTTTCATGCCTTGACGAGGGCGGATCATGGCAGTCCCTGAAAATCACGCCGGCCGGGCGCTCGAGCGGCTGCTCGACCGCATGCACGCCGCCGTTCTGGCGGGTAACCTCAGCGATCTGGCAACCGTCGCGCCTGAACTCGAAGCGGCGCTGGCTGGCTTAGCCACCCTGGACGAGCGCGCACTGGCCGAGCGGCTTCGCCGCAAGGCCGCGCGCAACGCAACATGCCTGCAGGCCGCCGCGCGTGGCCTGCGCGCCGCCCGCCGCCGGATTGCCGAAATCCGGTCAGCGCGTGACGGACTGCAAACCTATGACGGTCACGGCAAGCGCACCGAGCTGCCGCAGGGCAGGGGCCGGTTGGCGCAACGGTTCTAGGCCCGGCTTGGCTTGAATCAAATGCCGGGCAATTCCAACCGGCCACCCCGCCAACCTTAGCAAACTCTTAGAACTTAACCGGCATCAATCAACCTGCATCCCGGGTTCGGGGTGGCGCGGTCGGGTCGTGATCTGCCGCAGTGGCCAAACGCCTGTCCCGCCGATGCGTCGGTGGCATTCAACGCCGTGCGCAAAGCGCCGGCCCATCACAAAGGGAAATGACAATGACTTCGATTCTGACCAATACCGGCGCAATGGTCGCGCTGCAGACCCTGAAGGGTATCAATTCCAACATGACCTCGACCCAGGCGGAAATCTCGACCGGCAAACGGGTCGCTTCGGCCAAGGACAACGCCGCAGTCTGGGCGATTGCCAAGGTGATGGAGGCCGACGTGAAGGGCTTCAAGGGCATTTCCGACAGCCTCGCGCTTGGCTCGTCAACCGTCGCCGTGGCGCGTCAGGCATCCGAGACCGTCACCGACCTTCTGACCCAGATGAAAGGTAAGATCGTGGCGGCGCAGGAAGCCAACGTCGATCGCGCCAAGATTCAGACCGACGTCGTGGCGCTGCGCGACCAGATCACCTCGGTGGTGGGGGCGGCCCAGTTCAACGGGCTCAATCTGGTGGACAACAGCGTGGCCAGCGCCGCCATCCTGGCCTCGCTCGACCGAGACTCGGCGGGCACCGTCACCTCGTCGTCGATCACCGTGACGGCGCAGAACCTCTCGACCGGCGGCTATGTCGCCAAGGCCGCCTTTACCGGATCCGACGGCGTTTCCGCCACCGACGCCGACTCGTTCGGTTTCGCCCTTGACGCCGCTGGGGGCGCCGTCACTTTGGGCTCTGTCACCATCGCCAACCCGGGCTATGCCGCGGGCGACAATATCGCCATGACGGTTGGCGACAAGAGCGTCTCCTACACCGTCACGGCCGAGGATATCGCAGCTGGCAACACCCCGCAGGACGTGATCGCGATCAACCTGAAAGCGGCGATCGAGGCTTCCGGTGCATCGGTCTCGGTGGCTTATGACAGCGCATCGCCGGGGGTTCTGGCCATCACCAACACCGGCGCGACCTCGCTGTCGGTCACCGGCCAGTTCACCAACGCCAGTGCGGGTGGCCTCGGTCTGCTGGCCACGATAGACGTCTCCACCAGCGGCAATGCCGCGACCGCCCTGACCAACATCGAGACGCTGATCAACACGGCGGTCGATGCCGGCGCGGCCTTCGGCTCGGCCCAGGGCCGGATCGACACCCAGGCGAGCTTCATCTCCAGCCTGTCGGACTCGATGAAGGCCGGGATCGGGGCAATAGTCGATGCCAACATGGAAGAGGTGTCGGCGCGGCTGCAGGCGTTGCAGGTGCAACAGCAGCTTGGGGTGCAGTCGCTGTCGATCGCCAATCAGGCACCGCAGAGCATCCTGTCGCTGTTCCGCTAAGGAAACGGGCCGGGGGCAACCCCGGCCCACGCCTTCTGACCCCACGCATTCCTGGAAGGATTTCCCATGGCCACCCTGCAAACCGCTCGCACCGCCTACGCGCGCCCCGAGGCTCCGGCCCGCACCGCCCGCGCCATCGAATACGACCTGCTCGCCCGTATCACGCATCAGCTCACGCTGGCTTGGGCGGACCGCAAGGCCGACTTTCCGCGCTTTGCGGCCGCGCTGAGCGATAATCAGCGTCTGTGGTCAACCCTGGCCGCCGACGTGGCCGCGCCCGAAAACGGGCTGCCCGTGCGGCTGCGGGCACAGTTGTTCTATCTTTACGAATTTACCGCCCAGCACAGCCGCAAGGTGCTTGAAGATCGCGCTGAAGTCGGTGTGCTGGTGGATATCAATACCGCCGTGATGCGGGGCCTGCGCGGTGGCGAGGTTGCGAAATGACCGGCCTCGTGCTGAAACTCGGACCACGCGAGCGGGTGCTGATCAATGGTGCCGTGATCGAGAATGGCGAGCACCGCTCGCGCTTGGCCATCATGACGCCCAACGCCCATATCTTGCGGCTGCGTGATGCCATCCATCCCGAGGCGGTGAACACGCCGGTGCGACGGGTGTGCTATATCATGCAACTGGTGCTGTCGGGTGATGCCGATCCGGCCGAGGCGCGCCAGCAGTTGCTGCGCGGGATCGAACAGCTCAGCCAGGTGCTGACCGATCACGACAGCCGGGCGCTGCTGACCCAGGCGACCGATGCCGTGCTTGCGGATCAGCATTACCAGGCCCTGAAAGCCCTGCGCGGTCTGCTGCCCAGGGAGGAGCGGTTGTTCGCCGCACATCCGATATGAGTTTTGCCCCTGTAGTGCCGCTTGCAGGCTACGCCGGTTGGGGCTTTCTCAAGCGCACGCTGCCGAGCCAGAAGGCGGCCTTCGCGGCAGACACCGGAATCAGACGTGACGACGATTACTTTCGCGCGCATATCGGCTCGATCAAATCCGCCGAGGCGCTGGTGTCCGACCGGAGGCTGTTGAAAGTGGCGCTCGGGGCGTTCGGCCTCGACGCTGACATCAACAACCGGTTCTTCATCAGAAAAGTGCTGGAAGAAGGCACCCTCAACGTCGGAACCTTGGCCAACCGGCTGGCGGACAAACAATATCTTGCCATGTCGGCGGCTTTCGGCTTTGGCGATTTTCCGGTGCCCAGCACCCAGATTTCAACTTTTGCCGACACGATTCTGTCCGCCTACGCGACCCGGCAATTCGAGTCGGCGGTGGGGGATCAGAACGGCGACCTGCGCCTCGCGCTGAATGCGGAACGCGAACTTCCGACCCTAGCCAACCGCAATATCAGCGAGAACGCCAAGTGGTTTACCATCATGGGCTCAACGCCGCTGCGCAAGGTGTTCGAGACCGCCTTCGGGTTGCCGCCAAGCTTTGCCACCCTTGATCTCGACACCCAGTTGACCACCTTTCGCGCGCGTGCCGAAACGACCCTTGGCACCGCAAACGTGTCACAATTCACCGACCGGGTGCCGCTTGACAAGCTGCTGCGCCGGTTCCTGCTGCGCTCGGAAGCAACCGCCGGTCTGTCATCCTCGGCCCCGGGGGCATCCGCCTTGCAGCTGCTGCAGGCAACCAGTGCGTCATCGGCGTCAGGTCTGCTGTCGCTGCTGGGCTGATCACCGTGTCGCAAGGCAAGCCGAAAGCTTGCGGAAACTGCCCGCGATTCCGCCCTCTGCATCCTCGGCCAGAAAGGCATCGAGTGCGGGCCATACCCGGACCGCGGCATCGACCAGCGGATCCGAGCCTTTGGCATAAAGCCCTGCCTGGATCATCATCTCGGCCCGGTCGTAGGCCCCAAGCAACCGTCGCGCCTCGGCGATCAGATCATTTTCCTCGGGCGTGGCCGCGTCGGGCAGGCTGCGCGAGACCGAGCGCAGCAGGTCAATCGCCGGGTAACGTCCGCGTTCGGCAATGCGACGATCCAGCACGACATGGCCGTCAAGGGCACCGCGCAGAATATCCGCTACCGGCTCTTCCATGTCGGACCCTGCCACCAGCACCGAAAACACCGCCGTGATGTCACCCATCCCTTCCGGCCCCGGCCCCGCCCGCTCGGCCAAGGCCATGATGGTATGCGCCGTCGAGGGCGGAAAGCCACGCAAGTTGCCCGACTCGCCCGCCGCCAGCGCCACCTCGCGGTGCGCCTCGGCAAAGCGGGTGATTGAATCCACCAACAGCAACACCTGCAAGCCCTGATCGCGGAAATGCTCGGCCACCGCCATCGCCGTCCAGGCGCAACGCCGCCGGATCAGTGGCGACTGGTCTGAGGTCGCAGTGACCACCACCGAGCGCGCCATGCCCTGCGGCCCCAGCACCCCGTCGGTGAATTCCCGCAGTTCGCGCCCGCGTTCGCCGACCAGCGCGATCACCACCACATCCGCCGCCACCCCGCGCGCGAATTTTGCCAGCAGCGACGATTTGCCCACCCCCGACCCGGCGAACAACCCGACACGCTGCCCACGCACCAAGGGCAAGAGGGTGTCGAACACCGCCACGCCGGTGCTGAGCCGCGCCCCCAGCCGGCGCCGCGACGCTGCCGCCGGGGCCATCGCGCACAGTAGCCGGGAGTTCGCCCCTTGCGGCAGCGCGCGGCCGTCAAGCGGCTTGCCGAAGGCATCGACAATGCGTCCGATCCAGCTGTCATCAGGTGCGATTTCGGCCCGGCCCGTCAGCTCGACCGCGTCGCCGATCGCCAGCCCGGCGGCAGCCCCCTCGGGCAGAATCGTCAGCGCGCCGGGTGCCAGCGCCAGCACTTCGCCCCCCACGACCGCAGCTTTGCCGCGGATCAGCACCCGATCCCCCAACGCCGCGGCCCGTGCCAGCCCGGTCACCGACAGGGTGCCACGCCCGATCTCGGCAATCCGCCCCACCCGATACGAGGTCGCGATCCGGGCCAGTTCCGCCTGCAAAGAATCAAATACGCCGATCATCCGAGTCTCTCTTTGTTCTGCGCTTACCGTTTCTAAAGGAATCACCCTTAAGGCTTGATGAAGTGGATCGAGGGAGAAGCCCCGATGTTTGAAAAACTGTATGTTGTCAGAATGGCGCAGGCACTTGCCGCCCATGCCGGGGCGCGGCAAGAGGCGATCGCACGCAATGTCGCCAACGCCGACACGCCCGGTTACCGAGCACTTGATCTGCCCGATTTTGCCTCCACCTATCAGGCCGCGGGAGCAGGCACGATGCGGGCCACCCGACCCGGCCACCTTGGGGCAACCGATCAGCTCGCCGTCCCGAGCCCGCGCGCGGCGGGCGGGTCTGGCGCACCGAACGGCAATTCGGTTTCGCTTGAAAGCGAAATGGTAAAGGCGGTCGAGGTGCGTCAGCAGCACGACATGGCGCTGGCGATCTATCGCAACACCACCACCATATTGCGCCTCAGCTTAGGGCGGGGGCGCTAGGGGATGGGCGATCTGATCAAATCCCTTGCCATGGCCGCCTCGGGGATGGAGGTGCAGGCGGCACGCCTGCAGCATGTGTCGGAAAACATCGCCAACGCCGATACCCCCGGCTACCAGCGCAAGACCATCAGCTTTCGCGAAACCATGGCGGGCGGCACCGTCAGTGCGGGTCCGGTGCGGCTGGACCACAGCCCGTTGCAGAAAATCTACGACCCCGGCCATCCCCTGGCCGATGAAACCGGTCACTACGACGGCTCGAATGTCGATCTGGTGATCGAAATCGCTGACGCGCGCGAAGCGCAGCGCAGCTACGAGGCGAACCTTCGGATGTTCGAACAGGCGCGGCAGATGACGCAAAGCCTGTTCGATCTGCTGCGCCGGTAAGGAGATCCGGAATGGATGTGAGAGCCTCTTTTGCCGCCCAGACCTATGCGCAGGCCCGCTCGGCCGCGGCCCCTCAGCCGCAGTCGGGTGGGGTTGAGGCCGGTTTCGCCAAGGCGGCGGCCAGTTTTGCCGACACCCTGGCGCAGGGCGAACAGACGGCCAAGGCGGCAATGACCGGCGGGGCCGACCCGCTGGCGCTGGTGCAGGCCCTGGCGACTTCGGAGCTGGCGGTCGAGACCGCCGTGACGGTGCGCGACAAGGTGGTCGAAGCCTACCAGGAAATCCTGAGGATGCCGATATGATGAGCGAAAACGAGATTTACGACACCCTGCGTCAGGGTCTGTGGATCGCGGTGATGATCGCGACCCCGATGCTCGCGGTGGCCCTGGTGGCCGGACTGGCGGTCGGTCTGTTTCAGGCGTTGACTTCGGTGCAGGAAATGACCCTGACGTTCGTGCCCAAGGTGGGGGCGATGCTGATCGTGTTCTGGGTGTCGATGAGCTTCATGACTTCGACCCTGGTCGCCTTTTTCACCGACCGCATCATCCCCCTGATCGCCGGAGGCTGAACCATGGATGCCGCAGGCTACATTACCCTGACCCGCCAATCCGGCCTGATGCAGGAAATGCAGGTGGTGGCGAACAATATCGCCAACGCCTCGACCACCGGCTTTCGCCGCGAGGGCGTGGTGTTCGCGGAATATGTCAAGCGGCTGGCGGGCGAGCCGTCGCTGTCGATGGCCAATGCCGCGGCGCGCAACATCGATCTGACCCAGGCGGGGCTGACTCAGACCGGCGGCGCTTTCGATCTTGCCATTCAGGGCGACGGGTTCTTCATGGTGGAAACCCCGAACGGCCCGCGCCTGACCCGGGCCGGCAGTTTCACGCCTTCAGCCGAGGGCGAGTTGGTCAACCCCGAGGGCAACCGACTGCTCGATCAGGGTGGCGCGCCGATCTTTGTGCCCCCCGACGCCGGGGTGGTGGGGATGGCCCAGGACGGCACGCTGTCGGCGGCGGGCAGGCCGCTGGGGCGGGTGGGGCTGTGGCGGCCCGCTGATCCGCTTGATCTGCGCCATCAGGGCGGCACCCTGTTTGCCGCCAGCGGCACGGTCGAACCGGCGGAGGGCGCCCTGATCCTGCAAGGCTTTGTCGAGGACAGCAACGTCGATCCGGTGTCCGAAATCGCCCGCATGATCGAGGTCCAGCGCGCCTACGAGATGGGCCAGACCTTTCTCGACAACGAGGACGCCCGGGTGCGCGGTGTGATCCAGGTTCTTGGCCGATAGGAGAGCGTGATGAAAGCCTTGCAGATTGCCGCGAGTGGCATGGCCGCACAGCAGATGCGGGTTGACGTGATCTCGAACAACCTCGCCAACATGTCCACGACCGGCTACAACGCGCGCCGCGCCGAATTCACCGACCTGAATTATCAACAACTTGCCCGCCCCGGCACGGTGGCGGCCGAAGACGGCACGATGCTGCCGACCGGCGTGCAGCTTGGCCTTGGGGTGCGACCCACGGCGATTTCGGTGATGCTGGCGCAGGGCGCGTTGGTGCAGACCGGGGGCGATCTAGATGTCGCGATCGAAGGCAAGGGCTATCTCGAGGTCACGCTGCCCTCGGGCGGTTCGGCTTACACCCGCGATGGTGGGCTCAAGCGCACCGGCGACGGGCTGATCGTCACGTCGGACGGCTACGAGGTCGTGCCGGGCATCACCATTCCGGCCGATGCCGGCAGCCTGTCGATCAACGCCGCCGGCGAGGTTTATGCCTATTTTGCCGATCAGGTGCAGCCGCAACTGATCGGCCAACTCAGCATGGCCGGGTTTTCCAACGAAAAGGGCCTCGAGGCGATGGGGTCGAACCTTTACCTCGAAAGTCCGGCCTCGGGTCCGGCGCTGGTCGGCACCGCGGGGCAGGATGGGCTGGGCACCCTGCGCCAGGGCTATCTCGAGGAAAGCTCGGTCGATGCGGTGCGCGAGGTGACCGAGCTGATCAAGGCGCAGCGCGGCTACGAGCTGAACGCCAAGGTGATCACTGCCGCCGACCAGATGCTGTCGGCCACCACGCAGGTGCGGTGATGCGGATTCTGGCCTTGCTGCTTGCCCTTCCCGCCATGGCTCAGGCCGACAGCCTGGTTGCCACCCGCACGATTCCGGCGCAATCGGTGCTGGCTGAAACCGACATCACCCTGGTGGCCGCCGAAATTCCCGGCGCGCTCGGGTCAGTGCCCGAGGCGGTTGGCCTCGAGGCACGGGTGACGCTTTACGCCGGGCGACCGATCCACGCAGGCGACCTTGGCCCGCCGGCCGTTGTCGATCGCAACCAGATCGTCACGCTGACCTACCTTGCCGGTGCCCTCGCCATCGTCACCGAAGGCCGGGCCCTGGCACGGGGCGGGATTGGCGACCAGATCCGTGTGATGAACCTTGCCTCGCGCACCACCGTGAGCGGCCGTATCATGGCCGACGGCATGGTGCAGGTGGCCGCCAACCCGTGAAGGAAGTTCGAGATGCGCCTTGTCCTGATCTGTCTGTTGTTCCTTACCGCCTGTTCCCGGCTTGAGGAGGTGGGCAAGGCACCGACCTTTTCGCCGCTGGAGCAAAGCAACCAATACCACGCGATGTATTCCAACCCGTTGCCTGAAACCGGCTTGCCCGATCTGGCCACCGAGGCCAGTTCGCTGTGGACCGGGGGGCGCAGTTCGCTGTTCGGCGACCGTCGCGCGGGGCGCCGGGGCGATATTCTGACGGTGGTGATCCAGATCGACGACAAGGCCGAAATTTCCAATTCGTCCGACCGCGCCCGCGCGGGGTCCGATACCATGGGGATTCCGGCGCTGCTGGGGATTCCGCAGCGGGTGGACGCGCAGTTACCCGACGGGGCCACGATGGCCGACGCGGTGGACACCGGATCGAGCTCAAGCTACGCCGGCAACGGCTCGGTCAACCGCAAGGAAAAGCTGACGTTGCGGGTGGCGGCCACGGTGGTTGACGAGTTGCCCAACGGGGTGCTGCGGGTCGAAGGCAAGCAGGAGGTGCGGGTGAATTTCGAACTGCGCGAGCTGATCGTATCGGGCTACGTGCGCCCGGCCGACATTTCGCGCCAGAACGAGATCACCTATGACAAGATCGCCGGCGCGCAGATCTCGTATGGGGGCCGGGGCCAGATCACCGACGTTCAGCAGCCGCGCTACGGCCAGCAGATCTCCGACATCGTTCTGCCGTTCTGAGGCGCTGTGATGGGCAAGCTGATTCCCCTGGTTCTGGTGCTGTTCGGGCTGGCGGGCGGGGGCGCAGCCGGGTTGGCTCTGCGCCCCGCCCCCGTATCACCCGAAGCGGACCCAGCGGCTGCCGCCGCCGAACAGCCCCGGGAGCGGCCCGAATACGTCAAGCTCAACAGCCAGTTCGTCATCCCGATCGTCGAAGCGGGGCGGGTGGCGGCGATGGTGGTCATGACGCTCAGCCTCGAGGTCACGCCGGGGTCAGCCGAAACCGTTTATGCCGTTGAACCCAAGCTGCGCAACGCCTTGCTGCAGGTGATGTTCGATCATGCCAATGTCGGCGGGTTTCGCGGCTCGTTCACCGATGGGGCCAATCTGACGCTGCTGCGAAAGACCCTGCTCGAGGCGGCCCGGACGGCCGCCGGGCCGATGATCCTTGATGTGCTGATCGCCGATATCGCCCGCCAGGACAGTTGATCGTGGCCCCCGCACCGACCACAAATGCCGTGCCTGATCGGCGCGGCCGCTACTCGGCCGCCATCGGCATCTGCCGCCTGCCCAGAGCCGCAATTTCGGCCACCACGCCGGCGATCAGCGCCTGAAAGGCGGCAAAATCCGGGCCGGCAGTCACGGCTGCCTCGTTCATGTACAGGGTGCGGTCGATCTCGATCTGCACCACATGGCAATGCTGCGAGGGGTGCCCGTAGGCTTGCGCGATATAGGCACCCGAAAACGGGGCGTTGCGAGCGACCCGCAGCCCGGCCCCGGCAAAGGCGGCTGCGACGTATTCGACCACCTCGCGCCCCGCAGCCGCGCCATAACGATCGCCCAGCACCACTTCGGGGCGCGGCGTGCCGGGGCGAGAATGGGCCTCGATCGCCTCGTGTGGCATCGAATGGCAATCAATCACGATCGCCTCGCCAAAGCTGGAGTGGCTTTGCGCGATCAGGTCGCGCAGCGCCGCGTGATAGGGGTGCCAGACCGTGGCGATCCGCGCCTCGGCCTCGGCCAGGCTGATCTTGGCGCGATGGATCACCCGCCCGTTGGCCACCACCCGCGGAATCACCCCGAGCCCGGCACTGATGCGCGGATTGTGGGCGCTGTCGGTCACGCGGTCGATCACGCCGGGGTCAAGCTCGTCGCAGGCGCGGTTGAGGTCGATGTAGGCGCGCGGCGCGCGGGCCGCCAGCAGCGGCGCACCCCTCACCGGCGCCGATGCGAACAGCAGATCGACAAAGGCATCTTCGGACGACCGCATTTCGAGCGGGTCCAGCGCACTTGCCTCCAGAAACGCCGCCGGATAATCCCGCCCGCTGTGCGGCGACGAGAAAATCACCGACGTGGTGCGTCGCATCGGACAAAGCAGGGTGAATGGCTGGGTCATGCGGCCTCCGTGCCCGGCCATATTGCGTGATTTCTTCGTCTGTCGAAAGCCCTTGAAGCTTGCCCCGACTCTATTTATAGACAGCCCGACCGACGCGGTTCCGCCCGCGTTCTTTTTTTGCTGCTGGCGGGATAATTCGGGGCAAGGGCGGTTAGCTCAGCGGTAGAGCACTACGTTGACATCGTAGTGGCCACTGGTTCGATCCCAGTACCGCCCACCATTCACCGTTCCCACCAAGGGGACCCAACGTTTCATGGCGCACGCGCGCCGCGAAGAAGGAGACGACCGATGAAGGTCAAGAACTCGCTCCGCTCGCTGAAGTTGCGTCATCGCGACTGCCAGGTCGTGCGCCGCAAGGGCCGCGTCTATGTGATCAACAAGACGCAAAAGCGCTACAAGGCCCGTCAGGGCTGAGGCACCGCGCGGCCGCCGACATGACCGCCAGAGGGTATCGCCCTCCGGCGGTTTTTTCATGCGTTGCGGGTTATTTTCATGCGTTGCGGGTTACCCGAACCCCGCAAGCGCGCATTTACAGACCGGCCCGGCGGTCCTAGGATGCTGGCATCCGCCCCCGGAGGTCGCGATGCCGCTGCTGCTTGCCCCGCTTGTTCCCTTGGCGCTGCGCCTCGGCGCAGTCGCCGCTGCCGCGCTGGCGCTACGCCGGTTTGCCCGCGCGGCCACCTTTCCCGGTCGCACCGATCAGCGCTCCGAGGATGCGATGGACGACCTGGCCGAAGGCATCGCCCTGCACCAACCGGCAGACCGCGCTGACGGTGCCACCCGCCAGACCAATACCGCCGCCCGCTGGCGCCGCACCATTCGTTGGGGCAAGCGCGGGCTCGAGATCGACGCGGCTGTGCTTGGCCGTTTCCGTATCCACAAATTCTGAACCGTTCGGGCCTCGGCTGGTGAAAGTTGCCGTGGGCGAGCCCCCCATGCGCCCCTTTGTCGCTGGACGAAACGTGCCCGGTTGGCTAATAGCTACCGGAACAAGGCGGCGCGCAATGCGTGGCCCAGGTTTTTATCGGTCGCCCGCGGCGACCCCGCAGGGGAGAGTTTGCGTGTCTCAAGCAGAAGATTTCTCAGCCAACCGCAGGGATTTCCTTTACTTTGCCACCGCCGGTGCCGGGGCGGTAGCCGCTGGTGCGACGGTCTGGCCCTTGGTGAACCAGATGAACCCCTCGGCCGACGTGGCCGCGCTGGCGTCGATCATGGTCGATGTCAGCGGGGTCGAGGTAGGCACCCAGTTGACCGTGAAATGGCGCGGCAAGCCGGTTTTCATCCGTCGGCGCAGTCAGGCCGACATCGATCTGGCGCGGTCGGTGCCGCTTACCGATCTGGTTGATGCCAGCGCCGAGAACGCCAACAAGCCTGACGCCGATGCCTCGGACCAGAACCGCACCCTCGATGAAGCGGGCGAATGGCTGGTGATGATCGGGGTCTGCACCCACCTTGGTTGTGTGCCGATCGGCAATGTCTCGGGCGATTTCGGCGGCTGGTTCTGCCCCTGCCACGGCTCGCATTACGACAGCGCCGGGCGCATCCGCAAAGGGCCCGCGCCGCGCAACCTGGATATTCCGCTGGTTGCCTTCACTGACGCCACCACCATCAAGCTCGGGTAAGGAACAGCATCATGGCCGGAATTCCGCATGACCATTACGAACCGAAATCGGGTGCCGAGAAGTGGTTGCACGAACGTCTGCCGATCGTCGGGCTGGCGCATGACGTGATCATGATCCCCACGCCCAGGACGCTGAACTGGATGTGGATCTGGGGCATCGTGCTGGCCTTCTGTCTGGTGCTTCAGCTTGTCACCGGCATCGTGCTGGCGATGCACTACACGCCCGAGGTCAGCCTGGCCTTCGCCTCGGTCGAGCACATCATGCGCGACGTGAACGGCGGCTACATGCTGCGCTATCTGCACGCCAATGGCGGCTCGCTGTTCTTTGTCGCGGTCTATCTGCACATCTTCCGAGGCCTTTACTACGGCAGCTACAAATCCCCGCGCGAGATCACCTGGATCATCGGCATGCTGATCTATCTGTCGATGATGGCGACGGCCTTTATGGGCTATGTGCTGCCCTGGGGCCAGATGTCGTTCTGGGGGGCCACCGTTATCACCGGCCTGTTCGGCGCGATTCCGGTGATCGGCGAACCGATCCAGGCTTGGCTGCTGGGCGGGCCGGCGGTCGATAACCCGACGCTCAACCGCTTCTTCAGCCTGCACTACCTCATGCCCTTCGTCATTGCGGCGCTGGTGGCGGTGCATATCTGGGCGTTCCACACCACCGGCAACAGCAACCCGACCGGGGTCGAGGTGCGGCGCGGATCAAAAGCCGAGGCGCAAAAGGACACCCTGCCGTTCTGGCCCTATTTCGTGATCAAGGATCTGTTTGCGCTGGCGCTGGTTCTGACGCTGTTCTTTGCCCTGGTGGGCTTCATGCCCAACTACCTGGGCCACCCCGACAACTATACCGAGGCCAACCCGCTGGCGACCCCGGTGCATATCGTGCCGGAATGGTATTTCCTGCCGTTCTATGCGGTGCTGCGCGCCTTCACCGCCGATGTCTGGGCGGTGCAACTGGCGCATTTCGTGACCTTCGGCGTGGTCGATGCCAAGCTTTTCGGCGTGCTGGCGATGTTTGGCTCGATCGGGGTGCTGGTGCTGGTGCCGTGGCTCGATACCTCGCTGGTGCGCTCGGGTCGCTACCGGCCCTGGTTCAAGCGCTGGTTCGCGGTGCTCTGCTTCGATTTTCTCGTGCTGATGTGGGTGGGGTCGATGCCCGCCGAAGGCATCTACCCCTGGATCGCGCTGATTGCCGCGACCTACTGGTTCGTCCACTTCCTGGTCATCCTGCCGCTCCTGGGTGCGTTCGAGAAGGCGCTGCCGCAACCGGCCACGATCGAGGAAGAATTCAAGTCCCACTATCCCAATGCTGCCGAGTGACAGGAAGGAACTGATCAGGATGTTTCGCAAGATCGCAATCAGCGCCGTTTCTGCCCTGGCCCTCGCCTCGGGTGCCGCCGTGGCGGAGACCGGCCATATCCACGATACCGCGTTCAGCTTTGAGGGCCCGTTCGGCACCTTCGATCGCAACCAACTATTGCGCGGGTTGCAGGTGTTCACCGAAGTGTGCTCGGCCTGCCATGGCATGAAGCAGGTGCCGCTGCGCTCTCTGGGCGATGCCGGTGGCCCGGCCCTGCCCGCCGACCAGGTGCGGGCCTACGCCGCACAATGGACCATCACCGATCCCGCCACCGGCGAGGATCGCACGCGGCTGCCGACCGACCACTTTCAGAGCTCGCCGCTGGCCGCAGCACCGGACCTGAGCCTGATGGCCAAGGCGCGGGCGGGCTTTCACGGCCCCTATGGCAGCGGAATCAACCAGATGTTCCGCGGCATGGGCGGACCGGAATACATCACCGCGATCCTGACCGGCTTTACCGGTGAGGAAAAGGAAGAGGCAGGCCAAACCTACTATCGCAACACCGCCTTTCCGGTCGGCTGGATCGCGATGCCGCCGCCGCTGTCGGAAGATCAGGTCACTTACGCCGACGGCACCCCTGCCACCGTCGAGAACATGGCCAAGGATGTGTCGGCGTTTCTGATGTGGGCGGCCGAGCCCAAGCTGGTTGCACGCAAGCAGACCGGCTTTGTCGCGGTGCTGTTTCTGGCGATCCTGACAACGCTGCTTTACCTCACCAACAAGGGCCTCTGGGCCAAGGCCAAGGGCCACAAGACGCACGCCTGAACGCGGCCTGGCGGCGGCCGAAAGCCCCGCCTTCGGGCGGGGTCTTGCCTTGTCGGTGGGAGCCGGAGGGGGCTGTCTGCCCCCTCTTGGCCTTGCGGCCAATTCACCCCCGAGGATACTTGGGAAAAGGAGAAATCAGGTGCCGAGATAATTGCGCAGCGCTGGCGGCGGGTTGGCGAACAGGGCTTCGGTATCGCGCGGCGCGCAGGCGTGACCGGCATCGACCAGAATGGTGCGGCGGGCAAATTGGTGGGCATCCGCCTGGTCATGGGTGACCAGCAGGGTCAGCGCGCCGGTGGTGTCGGCTACTTCGCGCACCAGCGTCAACATCTCTGACTTGAGCGCCGGTCCGAGGGCAGCGAAGGGCTCGTCCAGCAGCAGGATCGGGCGGGCGCGCAGCAGGGCTCGGGCCAGCGCGGCGCGGCTTTGCTGACCGCCGGATAGCTGGCCGGGCTTGCGCGCGCCGAGACCCGCCAGGCCAACCCGGGCCAAGGCGGCGTCGATCTTGGCATTGTCATCGGGCCTCAGGCGCAGGTTGGGCGACAGGCCGAAGCCGAGGTTTTGCGCCAGCGTCAGGTGCGCAAACAGGTTCTGATCCTGAAACAGGATGCTGATCGGGCGATCGCCGGGGGCAAGCGGGCCAAGATCGCGCCCTTGCCAGGTGATGCGGCCCGCGCGCGGGGCAAGGAACCCGGCGATCAGCGCGAGCAGGGTTGACTTGCCTGCGCCGGATGGCCCAATCACCGCGATCCGCTCGCCGGCGTCGGCCGACCAGTCGGCGCTCAGGTTGAAATCACCCTCGCTCCAGCGCACCCCGTCAAGTCGCAGCATGGCGCTGCCCCCAATGATCGAAACTCAGGAACAGGGCAAAGCTCAGCGCCACCAGAAGCAACGCCGCCGCCGCCGCGGTCTCCATCCGATACGCCCCCATCAGGCGTTGCACCAGCAGCGGCAGGGTGGCCCCGGTGTCGGCGGCAAATAGCGCGATCACCCCCAGATCGCCCATCGACAGCGCCGCCGTAACGCCCAGGGCAAAGCCCAGCGGGCGCATCAGGCGGGGCAGCGTGACCCAGCGCAGCCGGGCCGCACCGCCGAGGCCAAGCGCCGCGATCAGGCGGCCATAGTCGGCGTCGATGGTGCGGGCTTCGGGCAGGAGAATGCGAAAGGCGAAGGGCAACGAGAGGGCGGCGTTGACCAGCACGGTCACCGGCAGGGCGGCGTGCGGTGGGCTGATCCAGGGGGCCAGCATGAGAAACAGCCCGGTCCCCAGCACCAGCGACGAGGCGGCGAGCGGCAGCATCGCGCCAAGCTCGAACCCGCGCCAGCCGCGCGCGAGTGCGAGCGTCAGGGCACCGCTGGTGGCCAACGCACAGGAGGCCAGCGCCACCAGCACCGATCGCCCGGCTGCCGCCCAGACCTGCCCCGGCAGCTCGATCAGGCCCGGTGCGCCACGCAGGACCACCGCCAGCAGCGGGGTGGCGACAAAGGCGGTCGCCAGCGTGATCGCCGCGACGTCGAGCGCCGTGCGCCAGCCCGCCGGGGCCAAAGGCACCGCAGTCCGGTCGAGCCCCGCCCCAAACCCCGCCGCCACCGTCAGCCAGCCCGCCATCGCCACCCCGGCGCTGCACAGCGCAAATTGCAGCGCGGCGAGGCTGGCGGCGCGCGGCAGGTCGAAATCGAAACGCAGCGCCTGATAGATCGCCAGCTCGACCGTGGTGGCGCGGGGCCCGCCGCCCAGCGTCAGCGCCACCGCAAAGCTGGTGAGACAGATCGAAAAGATCGCGAGCGCCGCCCCCGGCAGCACGGCGCGCAGCATCGGAACTTCGAGGTGGCGCCAGGTAGCGCCCGGGCCGAAGCCAAGCGCGCTGGCGAGACGCAGGCGTTCGGCCGGGATCGTCTGCCAGCCGTGCAGGATCAGCCGCACCGCCAGCGGCAGGTTGAGAAAGACATGTGCCAGCACCACCCCGTGCAGCCCGTAGATCGAAACACTCGGCAGGCCAAGTGCCGCCAGCGCCTGGTTGACGATCCCGGCGCGCCCGAAAACCGCCAGCAGCCCCAGCACCGCCACGATCACCGGCAGCAGGAAGGGGGCCCCCAGCAGGGCGATCAACGCGCCGCGCCCGGCAAACCGCCGCCGCGCCAACGCCCGCGCCACCGGCACCGCCAGCACCGTCGAGACCAGCGCCGACAGCACGGCCTGCCACAGGGTAAAGCGCAGCGCGGCCCAGTCGGCAGCGGTCAGGCCACCACCACCGGCCTGCGCCAACACCACGCCAAGGGTGCCGAGCGTCAGCACCCCCAGCAGAGCGGCGACCGCCACTGCGGCTAGCGGGAAAGGGCGGTGCGCCATTCGTCCACCGCAGGTCCACGTGCCGCCTGCGCCGCCTTGGGATCCAGCAGCAGCGATTTGGCGGGCGTGATCAGGGTCGCAAACCCCTCAGGCAGGCCGCTTGCCGGGGTGTGGGCGGGATACATCCAGTTGGTGGTCGGGATGACCGACTGAAATGCGTCCGAGCCGATGAAGGCCAGAAACTGGTCGGCCAGCGCCGGTTGATCGCTTGCCGCCAGCTTGGCCGCCACCTCGATCTGGAGATAGTGCCCGTCGGTGAACGCCGCCGCCGCCTTGCCGGCATCCTGTTCCGCGATCAGGTGATAGGCGGGAGAGGTGGTGTAGCTGAGCACCATGTCGGCCTCGCCCGCCAGAAACAGCCCGTAGGCCTCGGACCAGCCGGGAGTGACGGTCACGATATTGTCGGCGAGATCGGCCCAAAGTTGGGCGGCACGGTCGCCGTAGGCGGCCTTGATCCAGAGCAGCAGCCCGAGACCCGGAGTCGAAGAGCGCGGGTCTTCGATCACGATTTTGAGCTCGGACGCCGCCAGTGCGGCCAGCGAGGCCGGGGGCACCGCAACTTTGGCCTTGTCATAGACGAAGGCAAACCAGCCCCAGTCATAGGGCACGAACAGCGGATCGTCCCAGGCGATCGGCAGATCGTAACCCACCGTGATGCCGTGCGGCGCGAACAGGCCGCTGGTGGCCGCCGCGGCGGTCAGGCTGGTATCGAGCCCCAACACCACGTCGGCGTCCGATTCCGCCCCTTCCAGCAGCACCCGCGCCAGCAGGGCCGCGCCATCACCCGCGCCGGTCAGGCGCAGATCGCAACCGCATTCGGCCTCGAATGCCGCCTCGATCTGTGGGCCGGGACCCCAGTCGGAAATGAAGCTGTCGTAGGTCAGCACGTTCAGCACCGGGGTTTCCGCCGCAGCCAGGCTGGCTACAACGCAGAAACCCGCAGCAAATATCGAAGTTTTCATGTCTTCCTCCATCTGCGACGGGCGGAGACGGGATGGAGACATTCCACACCTTCCCTCCGCCGGTCTTAACCGGTTCAGGTTCAACGGGTCCGCTTGCGCATCTCAGCCACTGAAGGCACCCCGAGGTGGGGCGCAGCATAGGCACGCCGTCGCCCGGCGCAAGGCAAAATCACTTGAGCCGTGGCGCGTGCGGGGCTAAGCGGGGGCACGCCCTGACGGAGAGCTGTGATGAGCTACAACACCTTCGGCCAGATGTTTCGCGTCACCACCTGGGGCGAAAGCCATGGCCCGGCGATCGGGGCCACCGTCGATGGCTGTCCGCCCGGTGTGGCCCTGAGCGAGGCCGACCTTCAGCCCTGGCTTGAGCGGCGCAGGCCCGGCACCTCGAAGTTCACTACCCAGCGGCAAGAGGCCGATCTGGTGCGGATTCTGTCGGGCACCTATCAGGGGCGCAGTACCGGCACCCCGATCCAGTTGATGATCGAGAACACCGACCAGCGCTCGAAGGATTACGGCGAGATTGCCGCCAGCTTTCGCCCCGGCCATGCCGACATCACCTACCATCAGAAATACGGCCTGCGCGATCCGCGCGGCGGCGGGCGCTCGTCGGCGCGCGAAACTGCGGCGCGGGTGGCGGCGGGCGGGGTGGCGCGGGCGGTGCTGGCCGCGCTGGTGCCGGGCGTCAAGATCACCGGCTACATGGTGCAGATGGGGCCGCATGGCATCGACCGGACCCGCTTCGATGGGGATCAGATCGAGCACAACCCGTTCTGGTGCCCCGACGCCGCAGCCGCCACACTGTGGGCCGGGTATCTCGATCAGTTGCGCCGCGATGGCAACTCGGTTGGCGCGGTGGTCGAGGTGGTGGCCGAAGGTGTGCCCGCCGGTCTTGGCGCGCCGGTTTACGGCAAGCTCGACGCCGATCTGGCGGCGGCGATGATGTCGATCAACGCCGTGAAAGCAGTGGAAATCGGGGCCGGAATGGCGGCGGCCAGCCTGACCGGGGTCGAGAACGCCGACGAGATCAGGATGGGCCCGGACGGGCCGCAGTTCCTCTCAAACCACGCCGGCGGCATTCTCGGCGGCATCTCGACCGGCCAGACGCTGGTGGTGCGCTTTGCGGTCAAGCCCACCTCCTCGATCCTGACGCCGCGCCGAACCATCGACACTTCAGGCCGCGAGGTCGATCTGATCACGAGGGGCCGCCACGACCCCTGCGTCGGCATCCGTGCGGTGCCGGTGGGCGAGGCGATGATGGCTTGCGTCATCCTCGACCACCTGCTGCGCGACCGCGGCCAGACCGGCGGCCTGCGCGGGGCGATCGGCTAGACAGCGCTGCGCATGACGGAATTCATTGCGTCTCATCCTTGGCCGTGGCGGGCGCTGGCCTTTCGATGTGCTTGGCGCAACCAGTCCAGTGCCAAGGGGGTGCAGCGGGCGGGGAAACGCCGTGCGTTTCCCGTTCCGCCCGAAGCCAGGGCTGGCTTCCGACCCTGCCGGGAACCCTTTCCTGCATCGGGACCCCGAAAGACAGCATTTCAGCGCCCAACTAGGAGCTTGCTGCCGCCAGCGCGGTATCGAGCAGCTGCCTGATCGCGGCCTTGCTGGTGTCGGCGACGATCCGCCCCAGTTCCTGATCGCCCTTCAGCACCACCAGGGTCGAACGGCGCGGGATGTTGAGCGTCGCCACCAGATCGCCCCGCTCCAGGTATCCCAATCGACATTGATGAAGCTGACCGCGGCGTAGGCCGGGTTGGCCGCGCGCAGCGCGTCGATCGCCCGGCCCTGCGCCGCGCAGGTGGTGCACCAGGTAGCGTTGAAATCGAGAAACACGGTCTTGCCGGCCTTGAGTTCGGCAGCCAGCAGTTCGGGCGAATAGGCGGCCATGTTGGCCGGCTCATCCGCCCGCACCATCGGCGGGGCCAGCGTCACAAAGGCGCTCAGCAGCAGGAAATCACGACGGTTCATCGACAAGCCCTTTCTCAGTAGCGAACGGAAAAATCCTGCATCCAGACCGGCTGGATCCGCACCAGCCAGGCCTCGATATGATGGTTGATGCCGGTCAGGATGATGACCCCGACCGCCACGAAAACCAGCCCCATCACCGGTTTGGCCCGGCTGGCAATGACCTGCATCAGGGCGCGGCGGCGCTTGAGGGCGGCGCGCGCCCCGTATCCGAGGGCCAGGATTACCGACGCGACCCCGGCGGCAAAAGCCGCCATCACCGCCGCCGCCCAGCCCAGGTTCTGGCCCTGGCTGGCCAGCGCGATGGCGCCCCCGAGGGTTGGGCCGACGCAAGGGCTCCACACCGCGCCCAGCAGCGTGCCACCCACGAACTGGCCGCCCAGCCCACCACGATCGACCTGCTCCAGCCCGGCATCGGCGCGGGCGGCAAGGCCACCGGTCGCCAGCGCAAAGCCCGCGCCAAGGCGCGGCACCAGCAGCACCAGGCCAAACCCCAGCATCATGACCGCCCCGGCCTCGGCCACCGACTCGGCACTCAGGCCAAGGCGGCGCCCGGCGGCGGCAACGCCCAGCCCGAGGGTCACGAAGGCCAGCGCCATGCCAAGCGCTAGCGCCACCGGCCCCAGCCGATGCGCCCGCAAGGCGGTGGCCAGCACGATCGGCAGCACCGGCAGCACGCAGGGGTTGATCAGGGTCAGCAACCCCGCGACATATCCGAGCACAATGTCCATCATTACACCATGGAGCGGGGGTGCCTGTTTGTCAGTTAAACCTTTCGCGAGCCGTCGTTACCGCAACGGCTGATTTGGTCGCACCCTTGTTAACCTTTCTTTCACCACGCCCGGCGACACTCGCGCCATGCGCCGCACCCATGCCTTTCACGAAGCCCCCATGCCACTGTTCGCCCCGGGCGATGCTGACGAGGCGACGCCGGTGCCGCTGCCCGGCAGGCTGCCCTCCTACATCGCCGATCACCGCCACCGCCTGCGCGCCCGCTTCATGGCGGGTGGGGCCAGGGCGATGCCCGATTACGAACTGCTGGAACTGGTGCTGTTTCGCGCCATTCCGCGTCAGGATGTCAAACCGCTGGCGCACCGCCTGCTGGAAACCTTCGGTGATTTCAACCGCGTCGTGAGCGCGCCCGCCGCCCGCCTGACCGCCGTGGCCGGGGTGGGCGAGGCGGTGGTGCAGGAACTCAAGATCGTCGAGGCGGCGGCGCAGCGCCTGATGCGGGCCCGGATCATGAACCGCCCGGTGCTCACGTCGTGGGACGCGCTGCTCGATTACTGCCACACCACCATGGCGCATATCGAGGTCGAACAGTTCCGCGTCCTTTACCTTGACCGCAAGAATGTGCTGATCGCTGACGACGAACCGGCGCGCGGCACCGTCGATCACGTGCCGGTCTATCCTCGCGAAGTGGTTAAGCATGGCCTGGAACTGAATGCCAGCGCCCTGATTCTGGTGCATAATCATCCCTCCGGCGACCCTACGCCGTCTGCTGCCGACATCGCCATGACGCTGCAGGTGCAAGAGGCCGCAGCCACCCTTGGCATGACCCTGCACGATCACCTGATCATCGGTCGCGAGCGCGAGCTCAGCTTCAGGGCGCAGGGCTATCTGTAATCGCCGGCCCGACCGCCGGGCGCAACCAGACCTCGACCCGCCGGTTGACCCGCCGCCCATCGGGGGTGTTGTCGCAGGCCATCGGCAGGGCTTCGCCGAAGGCCTCGACCCGCACCGGCGCCTGGCCTTGCGGCAGATCGGGCGCGGCCAGCCGCAGCGCCGCGGCCACCCCTTCGGCCCGCGCCCGCGCCAAGCCAAGGTTGGCGCCTGGGTCGCCCGAGCCATCGGCAAACCCGGTGAGGATCATTTCCTGCCCTCGAAACTGCCCCACCGCCAGCAGTTGCGCGAGATCGTTCAGGTTTTCGCGGCTGTGCGCATCCAGGGTGCTTGCACCATCCTCGAAGCGGAAGGTCAACGACAGCCGGTCCGCCCCCGCCATCACCTCGGCCAGGCGCTGCAACTCGACCAACGGAACATCGCTGCCCGCGCCGCGAATTGCGTTGATCAGGCGCAGGCCATCGGCAGTGAGCGGCGCTCGCTCGGGGCCGCGGTTGACATAGCCCGCCGCCGCTACCGCCGCCTGAGCTTGCGGCAGGGCGAGGAATTCAAGCAACTCGCGCGCCACCAGCGGCAAGCGGCGGCGCGGGGTCAGCAAATAGATCGGCAGCGCCAGCGGGTAATCCTCGGCCTTCACCGCAAGCGAGGTCGGCACCAGCACAAAGCCGCAACTGTCGGTCAGCGGCAGGGCGCGCGCTGCCCCTCGCGCCGACTGCCCGGTGATCGCCAGCGCCCAGGGGTCGCGCGCCACCGCCGCGGCGAGGCTGGCCAGATCGGGATGCTCGACCGCCGCCGCCACCGGTTGACCCAACCGCGCCGCCAGTGCCGCCTCAAGGCTGCTGTCAGCGGCCAGCGCGTGCAGCACGATCGGCATGTCCGGCCCGCCCAGCTCCTGCCAGTTCACCACTTCGCCGGTCAGCGCGCGCGCCAGATCGGCGGTCGAGATGCGGGGAAAGTCGTTATCAGAAGCGACAATCGGGATCAGCGCATCCAGCGCCAGCACCCGCGCGCCCATCCCCTGTGCCGGCAGCGCCGCCACCACCAGCTCGGCTTGGCCCGCGGCCAGCGCCGCGCGCGCGAGATCAGGCGTGGCCGCGGCAAAGCTGATCCGCGCCAGGATCTGCCCGGTGGCGGGTTCGCTCAGCTCGGCCTGAAAGCCCGCGTCGGCCAGTTGGGTGGCAATCTCGACGCCGCGCGAGCGGGCAAAAGCCGCCAGCACCCCCGGCAGGATCGCGAGACCCGCATCCGGCGCGCCCAGGATGCGAATCACCGCCAGCGGTGCGGTCAGATCGGGGCAGCCGGGACCGGTGCAGATCACCCCCTCGCCATCCACCGTCAGCAGGCCATAGATGGTTTCCACCCGGTAGAATTCGCCGTCAAAGCCCCGCAAGCTGCCGTCCAGCTGCAGGCTGCCATCGCGCGCAGTCAGCGTCACGTCCTGCGCGGCCGCGATGGTGCAAAACGCGAGCGCGGCGAACCCCGCCGTGCTCCAAATCGCTGTCCGCATAGAACCCCTGCCTGAACCTTACCTGGCGGCAATCCTCAGGTCTGAGGCGAGATTATTCAACACCAGAATGTCGCCCACTGCATCACATTCCGGCATCATCAAGCTGAGATCGGTCACCGTGGTGCCGCCGCCCGTGCTGTCAAGCAATTCGCCCAGCAATTCACGGCCGCAAGTCTGCGCCGTGACCGCTGCCTCGACCACCAGCCGCACCGGGGTGGCGCCATCGGCGGGGTAGGTGTAAATCTCGGCCTGCATCGGCAGCTCAACCTGCCCGTTGCCCAGAAGGGTCAGGAAACCGCCGCTTGCCGGCGCGCCCGCCGTCGGAGATTGCGGATTGGCCGCGTGCACGTCACCGCCCGCGCCATAATCGGCACCCCGTTCGAACGCATGGACCTGAAACGCATCAGCGGCCAGCCACTGCACGCCAAAGCGTCGCACACCGGCAAGTTCCGGCACTTGGATCTGGGCTGCCGCACTTTGGCCGTCACCGAACCGCACCGCGACCGCAGCCGTCTTCTCCATCGCCGGCAGGGTCAGGAACAGGGCGCCGGTGGCCGAGGTCTTGGCGGTGATCGCCAGCCCGCCGTGGCGCAGCACCACGCGCTGAGAGGGGCGGCAGGGGGCGAGCAGGGTCAGCCCCAGCATGGCGTAGGGCTGGGGCGCAAGGTCAAGCTGAACCGGGCAATCGGCGGTCGCCAGTCTGGGGTCTTCGCCCAACAGGAGCAGGGTGATCGCCACCGGAACCGGCGCTTTTTCCGGCGCGGCCGCTGCGGTCACGACCGGCGCAGCCACCGGCAGCGCGATTGGCGCGGGCTGTTGGGTTGCGCCAAGCCGGGCTGCCAACGGCGGTGCGACCGCGGCGGTCTGCCGCAGCCCGACATACCCGGCACCGAGGGCACCTGCGGCCAGAAGCGCGGCAGCAAGGGCGTAACGTCGATTGAGCTTCATCACAGCCTCCGATCAACCTTCATCGGAATGGCTAGCCGTCAAAGGGGGCGGAGACGTGGCGATTTCAGGGAATGTTTCCCATCGCGAACCGGGCCGCGCGACCGTTTACCGGCCGAAATGACACCGGAGCGGCCAATCCGCCCCGGTTGCGCCACAGTCTTCGGCTCAGGCCAGCTTGCCGTGACAGTGCTTGAACTTTGCACCCGAGCCGCAGGGGCAGGCGTCATTGCGCGACGGATTGCCCCAAGTGGCCGGGTTAGCGGCATCGAACCCCGCCAACGCGGCGCTGGCCGCCGCAGCGGGCACGGCAACCGGCACCGGTGCCGGAGCGGGCGCGGGGCTCTCTTTCGCCTTTTGCTGGGCCAGAAACTGCGCCATCAGCGCCTGCTGTTCAGCCTCGGAAATCGGCCGCACCTGCGCCAGTTTCTGGGTCACGTCCTGACGCAACGAATTCAGCATCGATTCGAACAGCGCGAAACCTTCGGTCTTGTATTCCGCCAGCGGGTCGCGCTGGGCATAGCCGCGAAACCCCACCACCGCGCGCAGGTGTTCGAGCGTCAGCAGATGCTCGCGCCATTTGGCGTCGATGGTTTGCAAGAGCACCTGCTTTTCGATGTTGCGCATTGTCTCGGGGCCAAACGCCGCCAGCTTTTCCGCCATCAGCTTGTCGGACTCGGCTTGCAGGCGCTCGCGGATCACCTCGTGATCGACGCCTTCTTCCCCGGCCCAGGCGATCACCGGAGCATCGAACCCCAGCTTTTCGATGCAGGCGGCGTATAGCCCCTGCGTATTCCACTGGTCGGAATAGGACTTGGCCGGCATGTAGGCGTCAATCAGATCGTCGATCACCTGATAGCGCATGTCCTGCGCGATCTCCGAGAGATCATCAGCCTGCATGATTTCCAGCCGCTGGCCAAAGATCGCCTTGCGCTGGTCGTTCATCACGTCGTCGAATTTGAGAAGTTGCTTGCGAATGTCGAAGTTGCGGCCTTCGACCTTGGCCTGCGCCTTTTCCAGCGATTTGTTGACCCAGGGGTGAACGATCGCCTCGCCGGGCTTCATCCCCAGTTTCGACAGCACCGCATCCAGCCGCTCCGAGCCGAAGATTCGCATCAGATCGTCTTCGAGGCTCAGGAAGAACGACGACCGGCCGGGGTCGCCCTGCCGCCCGGAACGCCCACGCAACTGGTTGTCGATCCGGCGCGATTCGTGGCGTTCGGTGGCCAGCACGTAAAGCCCGCCCGCCGTGATCACCCGCGCCTTCTCGTCGGCGTGCTCGGCCTCGATCCGGGCGCGCACTTCGTCGGGGTTGAGGCTGGGGTCGGCGGCAATCGCCTGCAACACCCGCATTTCGACATTGCCACCCAACTGGATGTCGGTGCCGCGACCGGCCATGTTGGTGGCGATCGTCACCGCGCCGAACTTGCCCGCGTCGGCCACGATCTGGGCTTCCTGTTCATGCTGGCGGGCGTTCAGCACATTGTGGGTGATGCCTTCGCCCTTGAGCATTTCCGACAGGGCTTCGGATTTCTCGATGCTGGTGGTGCCCACCAAGATCGGCTGACCCAGCGCATGGGCGGCCTTGATCGCCTTGACCACGCCTGCGTATTTTTCGGCGGCGCTGCGGTAAACCTGGTCGTGTTCGTCCTTGCGCGCGACCGGCTGGTTGGTTGGCACTTCGACCACGCCCAGCTTGTAAATCTCCATGAATTCGTCGGCTTCGGTCAGCGCCGTGCCGGTCATCCCGGCCAGTTTGTCGTAAAGCCGGAAATAGTTCTGGAAGGTGACCGAGGCCAGCGTCACGTTCTCGGGCTGGATCGCCACGTGTTCCTTGGCTTCGATCGCCTGATGCAGACCATCCGACAGCCGCCGCCCGCGCATCATCCGGCCGGTGAATTCGTCGATCAGCATCACCTCGCCATCGCGCACGATATACTGCTGGTCACGGTGAAACAGCTTGTGCGCCCGCAGCCCCTGGGTCAGGTGGTGAACCAGCGTCGTGCTTTCGGGATCGTAAAGCGATTGCCCGTCGGGCAGCAGCCCCGCCGCCGCCGCCCGCTGTTCCATGAACTCGTTGCCTTCCTCGGTGAAGGTCACGTTGCGAGTCTTTTCGTCCAGCTTGAAATGTTCGGGCAGCACCTCGGGGATCAGGGCATCGACCTTGTTGTAAAGCTCCGAGCGGTCTTCGGTCGGGCCGGAAATGATCAGCGGGGTGCGCGCCTCGTCAATCAGGATGCTGTCCACCTCATCGACGATGGCATAGAAATGGCCGCGCTGCGCCATGTCGGCGATGGTGGATTTCATGTTGTCGCGCAGATAGTCGAACCCGAGCTCGTTGTTGGTGGCATAGGTGATGTCGGCGCGGTAGGCCGCCTTCTTTTCGGCGTCGGCCTGAAACGGATAGACCACCCCGGTGGTCAGCCCGAGCGCGGCATAGACCTTGCCCATCCAGGCGGCGTCGCGTTTGGCCAGGTAATCGTTGACGGTGACGACATGCACGCCCTTGCCCGCCAGCGCGTTGAGATAGGCCGGAAAGGTTGCCACCAGGGTCTTGCCCTCGCCGGTCTTCATTTCGGCGATGTTGCCTTCGTGCAGGAAGACCCCGCCCATCAGTTGCACGTCAAAGGCGCGCAGCCCGAGGGCGCGGCGCGCCGCCTCGCGGCAGTTGGCAAACGCTTCGGGCAGCAGCGCGTCAAGGCTTTCGCCCGCTGCGACCCGCGCCTTGAAATCGGCGGTCCTGGCCTTGATGCCGTCATCGGACAGCGCCTGATACTCGGGCTCAAGCGCGTTGATCTTGTCGATCAGGGGCAGAGTCGATTTCACCTTGCGCTCGTTCGGGGTGCCGAACAGCTTTCGTGCAAGCGCTCCAAGACCAAGCATGTTCTCTCCGAGGGGTCGTTTCTGACAGGCCAAGTCTTTCTTGACATGATCGTGCGCGACCCGGCCTTGCCTGCCCGCGCGGCCTTCCTTAGAAGAACCGGCAAGGCACCGGCAGCCCGGTCTCACGCGACTTTCGCGATGTAAGGGGCAGCCTGCGCCAAGTCAACGTCGCGCAGCCGCGCGACCCATTCAGGAGAAGGTGATATGGCGAAATTTGCGCGTTTCTGGCCTGGTGTGGCCCTTGGGGCTGCCTGCATGTTCGGGCAGGTCGCGGCGGTTGCTGCCCAGGATCTGAGCGCCGACACCGTGGTGGCCACCGTCAACGGCACCGCTATCACGCTCGGCCACATGATCGTGCTGCGCCAGACCCTGCCCGCGCAGTATCAGGCGCTGCCCGACGATGTGCTGTTCAAGGGCATTCTCGACCAGTTGATCCAGCAAGCCGCGCTCGAGCAATCGCTGGAGGGCAAGACCACGAAACGTGACGCGTTGGCGCTGGAAAACAGCCGCCGCGGTTATCTGTCGGGGGTCGCGCTGGAAGGGGTGGTCTCCGCCGCCGTGACCGAAGCGGCGCTGCAAGCCGCCTACGACGTTAAATACAGCGGCACCGGCGGGCAGACCGAATACCACGCCGCGCATATTCTGGTGGACAGCGAGGAAAAGGCCGCGGCGCTCAAGGCCGAGATCGACGCTGGTGCCGATTTCGCCGAGCTTGCGCGCGCCAATTCGACCGATGGCGCGGCGGAAAGCGGCGGCGATCTGGGCTGGTTCGGGGCCGGCATGATGGTCAAGCCGTTCGAGGATGCGGTGGTGGCGATGCAACCGGGCGAGGTGGCCGGGCCGGTCCAGACCCAGTTCGGCTGGCACCTGATCAAGCTTGACGAGACCCGCATCGCCAATGCCCCGCCGCTCGATCAGGTGCGTGACGAACTGGCGACCGAGATCGAGAAAACCGCCGTCGCAGCGGCGATCGACGCCCTGACCGCCGCCGCCACCATCACCCGCCCCGGGATCGGGATTGACCCGGCGGTGCTGAAAGATCAGAGCTTGCTCGACTGACAACGAGGTGGGGGCGAAAATGGCCAAGACCGACTGGAAAGCCAAGGCCAAGGCGCTGAAGAAGAAGCTCAAGCAGCATGTTGGCAGCCTTGGCACACCCCCTGCATGCGCCACCAGACACGTCTCGAAGCTGGCCCCTGCGGGCGGCTTTCCGGCGCTGCCGGTGATTGCCGGGGTCGAGTTTGCCGCCACCGAGGCCGGGGTGCGCTACCCCGGCCGCAAGGATGTGATGCTGGTGCGGCTTGACCCCGGCACCGCGATCGCCGGGGCCTTCACCCGTTCCAGCACCCGCAGCGCCTCGGTGCTCGACTGTCAGGCCAAACTGGCCCTGAAAGTGCCGACCGCGGCCGGGGCGGCGATCGTGGTCAACTCGGGCAATGCCAACGCCTTTACCGGGGCGGCAGGGCAGGCAGCGGTGGATGCGATCACTTCGGCGGCCGCGGTGGCGCTAGGTGTGCCGCAAACGCGGGTGTTCTCAGCCTCAACCGGGGTGATCGGCGAGCCGCTGGCGCATCAGCGCATCACCGCCCGCATGCCCGACCTGGTGGCCGGTCTCCGCGCCGACGCCATTGCCCTTGCCGCGCAGGCGATGATGACCACCGACACCTTCCCGAAAGGGGCAAGAGCCAGCGTGGCAGGTGACGGCGGCATGATCCATATCGCCGGGATCGCCAAGGGCTCGGGCATGATTGCGCCCGACATGGCAACCATGCTGGTCTATCTGTTCACTGACGCCAAGGTTGCCCCCGGTCTGCTGCAAAAGATGCTGTCGCGCAATCTCGATGCCACCTTCAACGCCATCACCGTCGATAGCGACACCTCGACCTCGGACGAGCTGATCCTGGCTGCAACGGCGCGTAGCCCGGCCGCCGAGGTCAAGGGCGCGGTGGCCAAGGCGTTCGAGGTGGCGCTGCACGGGGTGATGCTTGATCTGGCGCAGCAGGTAATTCGCGACGGCGAGGGGGCAACCAAATTCGTCGAGGTCTCCGTGACGGGGGCCGAAAGCCTGGCCGATGCGCGCCGGGTCGCGCTGGCGATTGCCAACTCGCCGCTGGTGAAAACCGCACTGGCGGGCGAGGATCCGAACTGGGGCCGGATCGTGGCCGCCATCGGCAAATCCGGGGCCAAGGCCGACCGCGACCGCCTGACCATCCGTTTCGGCGACATCACGGTGGCCGAGAACGGCTGGCGCTGCCCGGACTACCGCGAAGACGACGGGGCCGCCTACATGCGCCGCGACGAGATCGTGATCGCGGTCGATCTTGGCCTTGGCAGCTTTGCCCGCACCGTCTGGACCTGCGATCTGACCCACCGCTACATCGACATCAACGCCGACTACCGGTCGTGATGAAAACCCTGCTGGTGGTGGCGGTGGCGCTGATCGACCCCGACGGGCGGGTGCTGCTGGCGCAGCGCCCGGCGGGCAAATCGCTGGCGGGTCTGTGGGAGTTTCCCGGCGGCAAGGTCGAACCCGGCGAGACCCCGGAAGCCGCCCTGATCCGCGAACTGCGCGAGGAACTGGCAATCGACACCTGGGCCAGTTGCCTTGCGCCGTTGACCTTCGCCAGCCACAGCTACCCCGACTTTCACCTGCTGATGCCACTGTTCGCCTGCCGCCGCTGGCAGGGAATCGCCCGCCCCTGCGAGGGCCAGACCCTGGCCTGGGTGCGCCCGAATGCCCTGCGCGATTACCCGATGCCGCCGGCCGACCTGCCGTTGATCCCGATTCTGCGCGACTGGCTGTAGCAAATCGGGCAACGATCACTGACAATGCCGCGATTGTGGAAGGATCACCCTATATTTTGTGAAAAATTGCGCTATCCTGGGTTGTAGCGAATTTGCTTTGGGGGAAGCAATGCTGAGAACAATCGCCCTGGGAAGTTGCGTGTTGGTGCAGGGTGTGGTTGTCGCCCAGTTGGCCGACGGCAAGCTGGTGATCAGGGTCGATGACAAGACCTTTGTTGGCTATCCGGTCAGCCCGGTTCGCGCCGCCTGAGTCGGATCACAGCGCAAAAAGGCCGGGCAGAAGCCCGGCCTCTGCATTTCTGTAGCGCGGATCAGGCCAGCTTGCGCTGCACTTCCTCGCGCTCGAAAATCTCGATCACGTCGCCCTGGCGAATATCGTCGTAGCGCTCGAACGCCATGCCGCATTCTTGTCCCGACTGCACTTCCTTGACCTCGTCCTTGAAGCGCTTCAGCGTCTTGAGCGTGCCCTCGTGGATCACCACCTGGTCACGCAGAAGCCGCACCCCGGCCGAGCGGCGGGCAATGCCTTCGGTCACGATGCAGCCCGCCACGTTGCCGACGTTCGAAACCTTGAACACTTCCTTGATCTGGGCATAGCCGATGAAGGTTTCGCGCACTTCGGCCTTGAGCAGGCCCGAGGCCGCTGCCTTCACATCGTCCACCAGATCGTAGATCACGCTGTAGTAGCGCAGCTCGACCCCCTTCTGATGGGCGATGGTGCGGGCACTGGCATTGGCGCGCACGTTGAACCCGATCACCGGCGCATTGCTGGCTTCGGCCAGCGCCACGTCGGTTTCCGTGATGGCGCCAACGCCGTAGTGCAACACCCGCACCCGCACCTCGTCGTTGCCGATCTTTTCCATCGCCTGCACGATCGCCTCGGCCGAGCCCTGCACGTCGGCCTTGACCACGATTGCCAGTTCCGCCACCGACTTGTCGGCCTTGGCCTTGGCCATCAACTGTTCCATCGTCACGGCAGCCCCGACGGCGGCGCGTTTGTCCTTGGTGGTCTTTTCGCGGTAGGTCGCGATTTCGCGCGCCTGCGCTTCGGTTTCCACCACGTTGAGGGTATCACCCGCCTGCGGCGTGCCGTTGATGCCCAGCACCTCGACCGGCATCGACGGCCCGGCTTCGTCGATGCGCTCGCCCTGATCGTTGATCAGGGTGCGCACCTTGCCCCATTGCTCGCCGACCACGAAGATGTCGCCTCGCCGCAAGGTGCCGTTCTGCACCAGCACCGTCGCCACCGGCCCGCGACCGACATCGAGCTTGGCTTCGATCACGGCGCCCGACGCAACCCGATTGGGGTTGGCGCGCAGGTCAAGGATTTCGGCCTGCAACGTGATCGCTTCCAGAAGCTTGTCCAGCCCCTGCCCGGTCTTGGCCGAAACTTCCACGTCCAGAACGTCGCCCGACATGGCCTCGACCACCACTTCATGTTGCAGCAGGTCCGTGCGCACCCTGGTCGGGTTGGCACCCGGCTTGTCGATCTTGTTGATCGCCACGATCATCGGCACCTTGGCGGCCTTGGCGTGCTTGATCGCCTCGACGGTCTGCGGCATCACGGCATCATCCGCCGCGACCACCAGCACCACGATGTCGGTCACATTGGCCCCCCGCGCGCGCATCGCGGTAAAGGCGGCGTGGCCCGGCGTATCAAGGAAGGTCAGCTTGGCGCCGCTGTCGGTCGTCACCTGATAGGCCCCGATGTGCTGGGTGATGCCTCCCGCTTCACCCGAGACGACCGAGGTCTTGCGGATGGCATCCAGCAGCGAGGTCTTGCCGTGATCGACGTGGCCCATGATGGTCACGATCGGCGGGCGGGCAATCATGGCATCGGCGGTGTCCACCACCGAATCGATCACCTGTTCCACATCGCTGTCCGCAACGCGGACTGCGCGGTGGCCGAAGTCCTCGACCACAAGTTCGGCCGTATCGGCATCGATAGCCTGGTTCATGGTGACCAGCATACCCATCTTCATCAGTGATTTCACCACGTCGGCGGCGCGTTCGGCCATCCGGTTGGCAAGCTCCTGCACCACTATGGTTTCCGGCAGTTGCACGTCGCGCACCTGCTTTTCGGGCTTCATGCCAAAGCCCAGCGCCTTTTGCCGCGCCTTTTCCTGCTTGCGCTTCATCGCTGCCATGCTGCGCGTGCGCCCGCCTTCACCGGCCAGCGCATCGTTCAGCGTCAGCTTGCCCGAGCGGCGCGCATCATCGACCTTGACCTTGGCCGTGCGCTCGCGGTCGGTGCGCTCGCGATCAACCTTGCGCGGCGCAAGGCCGGGCTTGGCACCGATCGGAGCATCGGCCCGGTTGCGGGGGCCGGCTTCTTCGGCTTTGCCCAGCGGCGCGGCCGCCGGCAATTTCCTCGCCTGATCGGCGCGCCGCACCTTGACCGCTTCTTCGGCCTTGGCGGCTTCTTCTTCGGCAAGCTTTTGCCGCGCGGCCTCGGCCCGCTCGCGCTCTTCGCGTTCCCTCGACTCGATCTCGTCGCGCCGCTTCTGGCGGTCTTCCTCGCGCATGCGATCATCTTCGGCACGTTTGGCGACGTCTTCGGCCTCGCGCGCCCTTGCATTGCGCAGCGCCGCCAGACGGCGCTCCATCTCGGCCTCGGAAATGCCGGCAGGGCGTTTTGACGGCGTGGCAAGATGCGACGCCTTGGCCGCAACTTCCGGTGAAACGGCGGCGCCCGGTTTGGGTAGTGTCACGCGCTTGCGCTTGGTTTCGACCACGACGCTTTTGGTGCGGCCATGACTGAAGCTTTGTTTCACCTGCCCGGAACGGGGGGTGCCGCCAAGACCAAGGGGTTTTTTGCCGTCTGTATCAGTCATTGCGTCTCGTCAATCCCTTCCGGCGGTCGTGCCGCCGACTTGCCCACGCAGGCCCGCAAGCCTTGCCGCTTCCTCTACAACACGCCTGTCAAGTCCGCCAGCCGCAAGCGCGCCGTGTATTGCATGTTCACGACCGAAAGCCAAACCCAATTCCCGGGCGGTCAGACAGCCGATGAATGTCTCGGGGCCGCCGGGCGGATGCAGCTTGGTCTTGCCCCGAGCCGACCCGTCGCTGGCCTGAATCAGGGTGCTGGCCTGACCCTTGGTCAGCCAGTCCTTGACCTTCTCGAACCCCGTCACCGCCTGCCCGGCCTTGCGCGCCAGACTGATCAGGTCGATCACCCGTCGCGCCAGCTGCGCCTCGATCAGATCGACCAGCCGGTCGGGCACCGTGACCGGCTGGCGCGCGGCGCGGGCAAACAGACCCTTGGCCACCGCCGTCTCCAGTGTGGCGCGGTCGGCCAGCACATAGAAACCCCGCCCCGGCAGCCGGCCCAGCACATCCGCCACCACCTGCCCATCCGGCCCCAGCGCAAAGCGTACCAGCCGGGCTTTGGCCAGGCTGGTGCCAGTCACGATGCAGCGCCGTTCCGGGCCGCTATCGTCGGCCTCGGTCTTGGCGTTTGGGTCGCCTTCGGTCAGCGCAGCAGGTTGGGGATCGTGGTTCAGGCCCCGGCCTCCTCGTCTTCGTCCGCATCCGCGTCAGCTGCCGCAGGTTCAGCCTCGGTCGGATCAACCCAGCCGAGCATTACCCGCGCCGTCATCACCAGGTGCTGCGCCTCTTCCAGCGACAGATCGAAGTCCTCGAGCAACCCCTTGTCCTTGACGCGCACCCCCTTGACCGTGGTCCAGCCACCGGCCAGTTCCCAGTCGGCACAGGTGGCGAAATCCTCGAGCGTCTTGATGCCGTCCTTGGCCAGCGCTTCCAGCATCTGCGGCGTCAGGCCCTCGAAATGCACCAAGCTGTCTTCGATCCCAAGGGCGCGGGCGTTTTCCATCGCTTTGATGTTGGCCGCCTCTATGTTGTCGCGGGCGCGCGCCTGCAGTTCGCCCGCCGTGCCTTCGTCGAAGCCGTCGATCGACAAGAGTTCGTCAAGCTCGACATAGGCCACTTCCTCGAGTGTGGTAAAGCCTTCCGACACCAGCAGTTGCGCCATCATCTCGTCGATATCGAGGGTGTCCATGAAAAGTTTGGTGCGCTCGGCGAATTCGACCTGACGGCGGGCGCTGTCGTCGGATTCGGTCACGATGTCGATGTCGAGGCCGGTCAACTGGCTGGCCAGCCGCACGTTCTGGCCGCGCCGCCCGATCGCCAGTGAAAGCTGCTCGTCAGGCACCACCACCACGATCTTGCCCGCTTCTTCGTCGATCACCACCTTGGCCACTTCGGCCGGTTGCAGCGCGTTCACGAGGAACGTCGCCTGATCCGCATTCCACGGAATGATGTCGATCTTTTCGCCCTGCAACTCGTTGACCACCGCCTGCACCCTGCTGCCGCGCATGCCCACGCAGGCACCGACCGGGTCGATCGAGTTGTCATAGCTGATCACCGCGATCTTGGCGCGCGAGCCGGGGTCACGCGCCACCGCCTTGATCTCGATGATGCCGTCGTAAACCTCGGGCACTTCCATCTTGAACAGCTCGGCCATGAACTGCGGATCGGTGCGCGACAGAAACACCTGCGGCCCGCGCGCCTCGCGGCGCACGTCCTTGATGTAGGCGCGCACCCGGTCGTTGGGGCGATAGCTTTCGCGGCCGATCTTCTCGTTGCGGCGCAGAATCGCCTCGCCGCGCCCGATATCGACGATGATGTTGCCGTATTCCTCGCGCTTGACCAGGCCGTTGATGATGGTGCCGACGCGATCCTTGAACTCGTCATACTGGCGGTCGCGTTCGGCCTCGCGCACCTTTTGCAAGATCACCTGCTTGGCGCTTTGCGCGGCAATCCGTCCCAATTCGACCGGCGGCACTTCGTCGATCACCTCGTCGCCAACCTTGGGCTCCGGCAGGTAGTCCTTGGCCTGCGCCACCGTCAGTTGCGCATGGTGGTTTTCCAGCGCCTCGTCCTCGACCACGGTGCGGATGCGGGCAAAGGTGGCGCGGCCGGTCTTGCGGTCGATCCTGACGCGGATATCGAGCTCGGCCCCGTAGCGCGACTTTGCCGCCCGGGCCAGACTTTCTTCCATCGCCTGAATCACCAGATCGGGGTCGATCATCTTTTCGCGCGCCACCGCTTCGGCGGTTTGCAAAAGCTCAAGCTGGTTGGCAGATGTAATCGCCATGGGTATTCTCCCGGTCAGTGTCTGGTGTCTGGGGTTTCGGGCGCTTCGGCCTCGTCCCCTTCGGAGGTTTCAATCTCGTCGAAGTCGGCTTCGTTGAAGGTGCCGGCCACCGTGCGCTGGCGCAGCATTTCGGCAATCAGATCGTCGGTCAGCAACAGCTTGGCATCCGACAGCCAGTCGAACTGAAGCCCGATGGTGCCTTCCTCGATCTCGATCAGCACCTCCGTGCCCTGTGTGCCCGCCAGCGTGCCCTTGAAACGCCGCCGCCCGTCGATCATCTCGTTGGTCTCGAGCCTGGCCTCATAGCCCGCCCAGGTGTCGAAATCCTTGAGCCGGGTCAGCGGGCGGTCGATGCCGGGGCTGGAGACCTCGAGGGTATAAGCCTCCTCGATCGGGTCTTCCACATCCAGCACCGCCGACACCGCGGTCGAGATGCGGGCGCAATCGTTCACCACGATCCCGCCTTCGGGCAGGTCGGCCATGATCTGCAAGATGCGGTATTTACCGCCCATCAGCCGCACCCTAACCAGCTCGAACCCCAGGCCTTCGATGACCGGGGTAATGATTTCCGCCAGACGGCGGTCGATGGCGGCTTTGGCGACAAGATCGGACATCGGGGTTCCAAAAACAAAAAACGGGCCGACAGGCCCGCTCGTGACGCTCGGTAGCTTCGGGTGTGGACCCCGAAACCGCTGTTGGGCGTGATATAGTCACATCCCCCAAGGTTGGCAAGGGCGTATCTTTCGCGGCGCCCTATCGCGCGCCCCGGCGCGTCACGCCCGCCGCAGCCGATCCATCACCCGCACCAGTTCCGCCGTTATCCCCGGTTCGGACAGGGCGTGTCCGGCCATTGCCACCAGCCGCAACTCGCAAGCCTGCCAGCCCTGCGCCAGCCGCCACGCCGAGACCGGCGGGCAGATCATGTCGAAGCGTCCCTGCACGATCACCGCCGGGATGTGCTCGATCCGGGCGCGCTGCTGCAAGATCCAGCCGTCGCCTTCGAGAAACCCGGCGTGCCGGAAATAGTGGTTTTCCAGCCGCGCGAACACCCGCGCATATTCGGCCGCGCCCTCGCCCGCCAGGGCATCGCCCTCAACCGAGGCCAGCGCATTCTCCCACGCGGCCCAGACCCGCCCCAGCCGCAGCTCTTCGGCAAGGTCGCCGGAGAACAGCCGCCGGTGATAGGCCGCGATCAGATCATCGCGCTCGACCGCCGGGATGGGGGCGATGAACCGCGCCCAGAGATCGGGATAGAACCCCCCCGCGCCGCCGCGATAGAACCAGTCGATCTCCGATTGCTGCATCAGGAATACCCCGCGCAGCACCAGTTGCGCCACCCGGTCGGGATGCGAGATCGCGTAGATCAGCGCCAGCGTCGCCCCCCAGCTTCCCCCGAACAGGATGAAGCGCTCGATCGCCAGCGCGCGGCGGATCACTTCGATGTCGGCCACCAGATGCCAGGTCGTGTTGTCCTCGACCACGCCCTGCGGCCGCGAGCGCCCGCAGCCGCGCTGGTCGAACAGCACAACGCGGTAAACCACCGGGTCGAAATAGCGCCGCATGGCCGGGCTGCAGCCGCCGCCCGGCCCGCCATGCAGCACCAGCACCGGCACCCCATCGGGATTGCCGCATTGCTCGAAATAGAGCTCGTGCCCGCCGCCAACCGCGATGCTGCGCTGATCGAAGGGTTCGATCGGCGGATAAAGCAGCTCGGCTGCGCGCTTTTGGCCTGACCTGTAATCCATCTTCGTCCTATATAACGCGGCAGCGGCGCGCCGCAACCTAGACTGCGCCAGCCCGCACCAGATCGCAAGGAGCCGCCCATGACCAGCCCCACCACCATTGACGCCGCCGAGGTCGCCAAGTTCGAAGCCATGGCCGCCGAGTGGTGGAACCCGGTCGGCAAGTTCAGGCCGCTGCACCAGATGAACCCCTGCAGGCTCGATTACATCACCGCCCAGATCGGGGCGGAATTCGACCGCGATCCGACCGCGCCACAGCCTTTCACCGGGCTGCGCCTGCTCGATATCGGCTGCGGTGGTGGCCTTTTGTCGGAACCGATGGCGCGGCTCGGGGCATCGGTCGTGGGCGCGGATGCGGCTGCGCGCAACATTGCGGTGGCGCAGATGCACGCGGCGCAGATGGGGCTTGCCATCGACTACCGCCACACCACCGCCGAAGACCTGGCGGCGGCCGGCGAGCAGTTCGATGTCGTGCTGAACATGGAAGTGGTCGAGCACGTGGCCAACCCGTCGGCCTACCTTGCGGCCTGTCAGCGCCTGCTCAAGCCGGGCGGGCTGATGATCTGTTCCACCCTGAACCGCAACGCCAAGAGCTTTGCCATGGCGATCGTCGGCGCCGAATGGGTGATGCGCTGGCTACCCAAGGGCACCCATGAGTGGCAGAAATTCATCACCCCCGATGAACTCTACGACCTGATCCGCCGCGCCGGTATGGAGCCAGTCGATCGCAAGGGCATGGTGTTCAACCCGCTGACGCGGTCGTGGAGCCTGTCGCCGCGCGATCTGTCGGTCAACTACGTCACCGCCAGTGTGCGGCGCGCGACGGCATGAGCGGCGAGAGCGGGATGCCAAAGAGTTACAGCACTCCTTTCACCGCCACCTTGGCCTCGGCCGTCGCCGAGGCCACATGCCGCCCTGTGGGCAGTCCGGCCGGGGGCGCAAACAGTCGATTGCCAAGGTAGTTCTGCTGGAGGGAAAACGGCATTCGCTTCCGGTTCCGCCCCTTGCCAGTGCTGGTTTGCAGCTCCGAGAAGAAAAATGTCCTGCGCCGGGATCGCGCAAGGCAGTATTTCAGCAACCCGCTAGAGTCGCGGCACCGGTGCCATCGGCTTGCCGTCGGAAAACCTTGCCAGTCGGAAGCGGTGCAGATCGTGGCCGGTGGCGCGGCCCGCCACCAGATCGGCCACCACCCGCCCGACGCCGGGGCCGATGCCGAAGCCGTGGCCGCACATGCCGGTGGCCAGCGTAAGGCCCGCAACCGCCGCCACCCGGTCGATCACCGGCACCACGTCGGGCAGGGTGTCGATCATGCCCGCCCAGGCGCTGCGCAGCGTCGGGCGGCCGAGGGCGGGAAAGGCGCGGGCAAATTCATCCTGCGCTCGCCCCAGCAGGCGCAGGTTCGGCGCGGGGTTCAGCACCCTGATCACCTCGAACGGACTGGGGGCGTCGGCCGCCCAGTGCCGCGGCGTGCGCCAGCCGTCGGGGTAGCCGCGCGGGGCGGCCAAGTGGAAATGGGTCGCACCGAAATCCTGCCGCAACACCGGCAGGTAGGCGCGCAGGTGCCGAAAGGCGTCGGGACCGATGCAGAAATCATGCGCCTCGGCCGGTGCCAGGGTATAGCCACCATCTTCGCGCCGCCGGAAGGCCAGCCGGTCGTCGGCGGCAGCACCGGCAAAGACCTCGGGCAGCGGGACGGTCGCGCCAACCGACGCCCGCACCGCCAGCTGCGGAAAATTCACGCCATGGGCGCGCGCCAGCAGCGCCGACCATGCGCCCCCCGCCAGCACCACCTGATGCGCCCGGATGCGGCCGTGCTCGGTGATCACGCCCGCCACCCGCCCTGCCGCGAAGTCGAGCGCACGCACCGCGCAACCTTCCACCACCACCGCGCCGCGCGCTACCGCCCCTTGCGCCAGCATCGGCACCGCCGCCCAAGGTTCGGCGCGCCCGTCCGAGGCCGTGAACAGGCCGGAGATCCAGGGTGCCTGCACCCCTTTGAGCCGGGCGCGCACCTCGGCCGCAGTCAGCAGGCGTGTATCAAGGCCATGGGCGCGGGCATGCACCAGCCACGCCTCATGGCGCGCGGTTTCACCCTCGGATCGCGCCAGATACATCACCCCGGTCTGCCGGAACCCCAGCCCGTTCCCGAATTCGGCCGCCATCGCCTGCCACTGGCGCAGGCTCTCGACCATGATCGGCAGCTCGGCCGGGTCGCGCCCCTGCTGGCGGATCCAGCCCCAGTTGCGGCTACTCTGCTCGCCGGCGATACGGCCCTTTTCGCACAAGGTGACCCGCAGGCCGCGCGTCGCCAGATGCCAGGCGGTCATCACCCCGATCACCCCGCCGCCGATCACCACCACATCGCAGGCGGCAGGGGGTGGCCCCGGATAGCGCAGCGCAGACGCCTCCGAGATCGGAAAGGGTGTCATGCGGCAAGCCCCGCGACCAGCCGCTGCATGAAGGCCCAACCGGCATCGAGCTGCGCCAGCTCGAGATATTCGTCGGCCTGATGCGCCTGCGCGATGTCGCCCGGCCCGCACACCACCGTCGAATAACCCGCCGCCTGAAACTGCCCGGCCTCGGTGGCATAGCTGACCACCGACGCGCCATTGTCGCCAGTCAGACGGCGCACCAGCGCCTCGGCGATCCCCCCGGCCTCGGGCTCAAGCGGCGGCACATCGAACACCGGCGTCAGGGTGATCGCGGCCTCGGGGCGGACAGCCTTGATTTCGGCCTCGATCCGCGCCGCCTCGGCCCGCAAGGCCGCCTCCCACGCCGCCGCGCTTTCGCCCGGAACCATGCGGAAGTCGAGCCCGAAACGGCAGTCGCCCGCAGTGATGTTATGCGCCGTGCCGCCCGCGATCACGCCCACATGCAGCGTCGTCCAGGCCGGGTTGAACGGCGCGGCCAGCCGCGACGGCGGGCGGGCGCAGTTCTCGGCATTCATCCGGTTGGCCCAGTCGATCAGGCGCGCCCCCGCCATGATCGCGTTGACCCCCTGGTGCATGATCGAGGAATGGACCTCATAGCCGCGCACATGCACCCGAAAGCCGACCCCGCCCTTGTGGCCGTTGACCAGCCGCAGCATCGTGGGTTCACCCACCACCGCCGCCGCCGCGCGCGGCAGATCGCAGAGCGCGGCGATCAGCGCCGGAGCGCCAGTGCAGCCCACCTCCTCGTCATGGCTGATCGCGATCTGTAGCGGGCGCTTGAGGCCCTGCGCCTGCGCCAGCGGCACCGCCGCCAGCGCCAGCGCCAGATAGCCCTTCATGTCGCAGGTGCCGCGCCCGTAGAGCCGCCCGTCCCGTTCGACCACCGTCCAGGGGTCGGTTGTCCAGTCTTGCCCATCGACCGGCACCACGTCCGAGTGGCCCGACAGAATCACCCCGCCGGCCACCGCCGGGCCCACCTGCGCAAACAGCGACGCCTTGCGCAGGTCAGCGCTCCAGACCCGCTGCGCCGCCACGCCGAACCCGGCCAGATAGGCCTCGACCCAATCCACCAGCGCCAGATTGCTGTCACGGCTGACGGTCGGAAACGCCACCAGATGGTCGAGAATCTGGCGCGGCGTCAGTGGCGGGGGCATGTTCTTCTCCGTGGCAGACCAGCCAGCTGATACCGCGCGAAGGCAAAGGTCAAGCCTGACCTTGCGGGCGGGCTGACGCGGCGGCACGGGGTGCAGAAAGCGGCTTGCGGGGCTGGCAAAAATGGCTAAGACTGGCGCGATGATCTGGCGTGGCCAAGCCAGATCACGGTAAAACAAAAGAATAACAATGGCCTGCGGAGTGTCTAATGCCCGATGGGGCGCAGCCTGTGCTGGATGTCAGGGGCCTGAAAACGGTGTTCCGCACCCGCGGCGGCGAGATTCATGCGGTCAATGATGTCAGCTTTCATCTGGCTCCGGGCGAGTTGCTGGGGGTGGTTGGCGAAAGCGGCTCGGGCAAGTCGGTCACCATGATGTCGCTGATCGGGCTGCTGCCCTCGCCCCCGGCCGAGGTGCGGGCGGGCGAGGTGCGTCTGGGCGGGGTCGATATCCTGAAGGCCACCCCGGACCAGTTGCGTGCGGTGCGCGGGGTGCGGATCGGCTTTGTGTTTCAGGACCCGATGACCAGCCTCAATCCGGTGTTCACGGTGGGCAACCAGATCGTCGAGCCACTACGCACCCATATGGGCATGAACCGGCGGCAGGCGCAGGCGCGGGCGATCGAGCTACTCGATCTGGTCGGCATTCCCGACGCAAGCGCGCGGCTCAAAGACTATCCGCACCAGTTTTCCGGTGGCATGCGGCAGCGGGTGATGATCGCCATCGCGCTGGCCTGCGACCCCGAAGTGCTGATCGCGGATGAACCCACCACCGCGCTCGATGTCACGATTCAGGCCCAGATCATCGAACTGGTCCGCGCGTTGCGTACCAAGCTCGGGATGGCGATCATCTGGATCACCCACGATCTGGGGGTGATTGCCGGCATCGCCGACCGGGTGCTGGTGATGTATGGCGGCCAGGTGGTGGAACAAGCGCCGGTGCGCGAGCTGTTCGCCGACCCGCGCCATCCCTACACCCGCGCCCTGCTGAAAACCATTCCCAAGGTCTCGGGGGTGCGCGAGGCCAGGTTGCAGGTGATCGAGGGTCAGCCGCCGATTCTGGGGGCCGCCCCCGCCGCTTGCCCGTTCCGTGCCCGCTGTGGCCATGCGTTCGAGCGCTGCGCCCGCGAAAACCCGGCCCGCCGCGCGGTCGGCAGCGGCTCGGTCGGCACCGGCCACGATGTGGCCTGCCATTGGAACCCGGAGCTTGAGGCAACCGATGCTTGACGCCGCCGCTCTTCGGCCCTGCCGTGCCTCATCGCTGGCCAAGCCACGCGTGCAGCATGGCGAGCAAGGAGCGCGCCATGTTTGATGCCGCACCGCGCCGACCGCTGGTCGAGGTTCGCAACCTCAAGATGTATTTCCCGATTCACTCGGGCCTCTTTCGCCGTCACAGTGGCGACGTGAAGGCGGTGGATGACATCAGCTTTGACATCTACCCCGGCGAAACCCTGGGGCTGGTGGGGGAATCGGGCTGCGGCAAATCCACGGTCGGGCGCGCGCTATTGCGGCTTTACGAACTGACCGGCGGCTCGGTCACGATCGACGGCGAGGATGTGGCGACGCTCGATGCCGAAGCCTTGCGGCGCAAGCGCCCGACCATGCAGATGGTGTTTCAGGACCCGCAGGCCAGCCTCAACCCGCGCATGACGCTGGCCGCGATCATCGGCGAGCCGCTCGACGAACACGCCCACCTGAGCAAGGGCCAGCGCCTGGCGCGGATCTACGAACTGATGGATCAGGTCGGGCTGAACCGCAATTTTGCCAACCGCTACCCGCATGAATTCTCGGGCGGTCAGCGGCAGCGGATCGGCATTGCCCGGGCGCTGGCCTTGAACCCGAAATTCATCGTCTGCGACGAGCCGATTGCGGCGCTCGATGTCTCGATTCAGGCGCAGGTGGTCAACCTTCTGGAAGAATTGCAGGATCGGCTGGGGCTGACCTATCTGTTTATCAGTCACGATCTGTCGATGGTGCGCCATATCGCCGACCGGGTGGCGGTGATGTATCTGGGCCAGATTGCCGAACTCAGCCCGCGCGACGCGCTTTATGCGGATCCGCTGCACCCCTACGCCAAGGCCCTGCTGTCGGCAGTGCCCGACCCCGACCCGACCCGCGAAGGCGCGCGCCACCGCATCATCCTTGAAGGCGATGTGCCCTCGCCTGCGCATCCCCCGCAGGGCTGCAATTTCTGCACCCGTTGCCCGCAGGTCCAGCCGATCTGCCATCAGGTGCAACCCGAACTTCAGCAGGTGGCCCCGGCGCGTTTTGTCGCCTGCCACTTCGTGCCACCACAACAAGCCCCGCGCACCGGATCAACCGGCGCCACGACCGAGGCCATCGAGCCGAAACAACAAGGAGTGAAACCATGAAGCTCAAGACCGCCCTGATGGGCGCAGTCGCCGCTTTCGCATTGGCCCCCGCGGCCTATGCCGAGCGTGGCTCTGACGGCCAGTTGAACATCATCTACTGGCAGGCCCCCTCGATCCTGAACCCCTATCTGTCGTCGGGCACCAAGGATGTCGAATCGGCTTCGCTGGTGCTGGAACCGCTGGCCGGTTTCAACGAAAAGGGCGAAGTCATCGCCCGGCTGGTGACCGAAGTGCCGACCGTGGAAAACGGCGGGGTGTCGGCCGACCTGACCTCGATCACCTGGAAGCTGATCCCCGGCCTTCTGTGGTCGGACGGCACGCCGGTGACGGCGGCGGATGCGGTGTTTACCGCGCAATACTGCATGGACCCGGCCGGCGGCTGTGCCCAGCTCGCACGCTATGAAGGGGTGAAGACGGTCGAGGCGGTCGATGATCTGACCGTCAAGATCACCTTCACCGGCCCGAAACCGAACCCCTATCAGGCCTTCGTGGGCGCGACCTCGCCGCTGCTGCAAGCGGCGCAGTTCAAGGATTGCCTCGGTGCCAAGGCGCCCGAATGCACCGCCGCCAACTTTGGCCCGATCGGCACCGGCCCGTTCGTCGTGACCGAGTTCAAGACCAACGACTCGATCCAGTATGCCGCCAACCCGAACTACCGCGACCCGATGAAACCGGCCTTTGCCACTGTCAACTTCAAGGGCGGCGGTGATGCTCAGGCGGCGGCGCGCGCGGTGCTGGAGACCGGCGAGTTCGACTATGCCTGGAACCTGCAACTGGCACCCGACGTGCTGGCGGGCATGGCGGCGGCCGGCAAGGGTCATGTGATCAATGCCTTCGGCACCCTGGTCGAGCGGATCGAGATGAACATGACCGATCCCGACCCGGCGCTGGCCGAAGGCGAGCGTTCGACCGTCAAGCATCCGCACCCGATCCTGTCGGACATCAGGGTGCGCGAGGCGCTGTCCAAGGCGATCGACCGCAACCTGCTGGTCGAGGTCGGCTATGGCCCGGCCGGACGCGCCACCTGCAACCTGGTGCCCGCACCCGAGCTGTTTGCCTCGGACAACACCGGCTGCATCGCGCAGGACATGGCCGGCGCCAAGGCGTTGCTGGATGAAGCGGGCTGGGTGCCCGGTGCCGACGGCGTGCGCGAAAAGGACGGCCGACGCCTGCGCTTGCTTTACCAGACCTCGACCAACGCGGTGCGGCAGGACTTCCAGGCGCTGATCAAGGGCTGGTGGAACGAGCTTGGCGTCGAAGTGGAACTGAAGAACATCGACGCATCGGTGTTCTTCGGCGGCGATCCCGGCTCGCCCGACACCTTCCAGAAGTTCTATGCCGATGTCGAGATGTATGCCAACAACTTTGACGGCACCGACCCGGAGCCCTACCTTGCGCAATACACCTGCGCCAAGGCTCCCGGACCGGAAAGCCAATGGCAGGGCGAGAACATCAACCGCTTCTGCGATCCGGCCTATGACGCGTTGGTTGCCGAGCTGGGCCAGACCGGCGAAATGGCCAAGCGCGGCGAGCTGGCGCGCAAGATGAACGACATGCTGACCAAGGACAGTTTTGTCGTGGTGCCGCTGGTCGATCGCGGCCGCAACTCGGGCCAGGCCGAAAGCTTGGGCGGGGTGATCCTGAACACCTGGGACTCCGAGCTCTGGAATGTCTCGGACTGGTTCCGCGTGAAGTGATCTGAACGGGACGGCGCGCCGGACCTGTGCTCCGGCGCGCCGTTTTCCTGCCAAGCCCCAGACCCAAGGCGTCCCTGATGCTGACCTACACCATCCGACGGCTGATGCTGGCGATCCCGACGCTGTTCTTCATCAGCCTGATCATCTTTTTGCTGCTTGACCTTGCCCCCGGTGACCCGATGAGCCAGGTGCCGCTGACGGTGCCGCCCGAGGTCAAGGCCAAGATGCGCGAGGCACTTGGCGCGGATCAGCCGATGGTGGTGCGCTATGCGCTGTGGCTCAAGCAGTTCTTTGTGGTCGAGCCGTCGCACATCCTCGATAACCTGCTGGGCACTGACCTTGCGCAGGGTAGCCAGCGCATCCTGTCGTGGCAGTCGCGCAGTCCGGTAGCCGATACCATAGCCGAGCGCCTGCCGCAGACCCTGACGGTGATCGGCTCGTCCTATCTGATCGGGGTGCTGATCGCGCTGCCGATCGGCATCTATTCGGCCTACCGCCAGTATAGCTGGTTCGACCAACTCGGCACCTTCATCGCGATGATCGGGTTTTCGGTGCCGACCTTCTTTACCGGCGTGCTGCTGATCGTGATCTTTTCGGTCAACCTGCATTGGTTCCCCTCGATCTACGACACCACGCTCAAGGTCACCGACTTGGCCAGCTTTGGCCGTCAGGTGCGCCAGATGGCGATGCCGGTGGCGGTGCTGAGCCTTTACAACGCGGCCCAGATCAGCCGCTACATGCGCAGCTCGATGCTTGACAACCTGACCCAGGACTACGTCCGCACCGCCCGCGCCAAGGGCCTGACCGAGCGGGTGGTGGTGCTGAAACACGTGCTGCGCAACTCGCTGATCCCGGTGGTGACGGTAATCGCGCTTGGCATTCCCACGATCTTCGCGGGGGCGATCATCACCGAGCAGGTGTTCAAGGTCAACGGGCTGGGCGCGCTGCTGATCAACGCGATCTATGCCAACGATATTCCGATGGTGCAGACCCTGACCTTCATCTTCGCGGTGCTGATCGTGCTGTTCAACCTGGTCGCCGACATCGTTTACGGCATGCTCGACCCGAGGATCCGCTATGACTGACACCCTGCCCGCCGCCGAGGTCGATGCCGCCCTGCGGCCACCGCGCAGCCAGTGGCGCGATGTCTGGGATCAGTTCAAGACCCACCGGGGCGCGCTGGTCGGGTTTACGGTGTTTGCCACCCTCCTGGTGGCAATCGTGCTGGGGCCGTGGCTGTGGCCGAAGGATCCGCAGTTCATCGAGCCCGATGCAGTAAAGATGCTGCGCCTGCGCAATCTGGGGCCGAGCCTCAGTTACCCGTTCGGCACCGACCAGTTGGGTCGCGACATGCTGGCGCGGATGATCGCGGGCGGCAAGGTCTCGATCGCGGTCGGGTTGGTGGCGATGGCGATCTCGGTGACACTGGGCACAACGATCGGGGTGCTGGCGGGCTACTTCAAACGCCTCGACGGGCCGCTGATGCGGGCTACCGATCTGTTTCTGGCGCTGCCGCTGCTGCCGTTGCTGCTGGTGATGGTGATGCTGTTTCGCGAAACCCTGGCCGGGCTGATGGGGCCCGAGCTCGGCACCTTTGTGCTGATCGTGTTCGCGATCGGGATCACCAGCTGGATGCAATCGGCGCGGATCGTGCGCGGCGAGGTGCTGGCGCTGAAGGAGCGCGAATTCGTGCTGGCGGCACGCTCGATCGGCACCCCGCCCCGGCGGCTGATCCTGCGCCACATCCTGCCCAACGTGATGAGCCCGATCATGGTGGCGGCGACGCTGGGGATTGCCAGCGCGATCATCACCGAATCGGCGCTGTCGTTTCTGGGCCTGGGCTTTCCACCCGATTTTCCGACCTGGGGGCGGCTGCTGTTCGAGGGGGTCGAATACATGCAGCAGTTCCCCGCGCGGGTGATCTGGCCGGGGTTGGCGATCTCGCTGACGGTGTTGTCGGTCAACTACATCGGCGACGGCTTGCGCGATGCGCTGGATCCGCGGATTCGCGGGCGCTAGGGGGGTGAGGCAAGCGAAGCCGGGGGGCCAGCCCCCCGGACCCCCCGGGATATTTGGGAAAAGGAGAAAGCCGCGGGTCAGTGCTCGAACTGGCGGCGGATCTGGCGCACCATCAGCCAGACCGCAAGGATGACGAGCGGGGTCAGCAGGGCGGTCGTCACGCCCTTCGAGATGCCAAGGGCTTCGGTGCCCGGGTAGGCGAGGTAGGCGGCAAGGTTGACCGAATAATAGCTGATCGCCACCACCGAAAGACCCTCGACCGTATGTTGCAGGCGCAGCGCGAGGTCGGCGCGCCGATCCATGCTTTCGAGCAGCTTCTGGTTCTGGGCCGAGCGATCGACATCGACCCTGGTGCGCAGCAGATCCGCCGCGTGGCGGGCGCGGTCCATCATGCTTTGCAGCCGGGTATCGGCCGATTTGACCGTGCGCATCGCCGGGTCATAGCGCCGCATCATGAATTCGGCGAAGGTCTGGCGCCCGGTGATCCGGGCCTCGCGCAGCGCTTCGATGCGCTGGTGCAAAATCGCCTCGTAGGCGGTGGTGGCACCGAAGCGAAAGAAACTTTGCACCGCGAGCCGTTCCAGCTCGGCCGAGATTGCCAGCAGGTTGTGCAGGGTGGCATCGGGGTGCGGTGGATTGCCGTCGATGCTGGCCACCAGATCGAGCAGCTTCGGGTCGAGTGCGTTCAGCCGGTCCCCCAGTTCGCGCGCGCGGGCAAGGCCCAGCATCGACATCGCCCGGTAGGTCTCGATCTCGCACAGGCGCTGCACGATGCGCCCGACCCGGCGCGGGCTGGTGCCGGGCCGCACGAATACGGCAAAGTGCATGTGCCCCGCCGGATCAATGCGGAAGTCGCCTGCCACGATGGCGGCGCCGTCGATCACCTTTGATGCCGCGAGGCTGGCGGGCACGAACCACTGTTCCAGCAACGGCAGGATTTCGCTCTCGTCCTCGGGCATGACATCGACCTGGATCAGCAGGCTGACCAGCCTTGTGCCGGGCATCCGGGTCAGCCAGTCGTCGGGAAAGACCTCGGCCCGGGCCGGATCGAACGGGCGCTCGGCGACGCCTTTGCGAAAGGCGGAGTAGGTGGTGAACTCGGTATGGTTTTCCCATTTCAGATCGTGATGGCCGATGGTGCCCGCGTAGTGGCTGGCATCGGGGGCAGGGTGCGGGCAGCCATAGCGGTCGAGCAGCGCCGTCAGTTGGGCGCGATCGGCGCCGCGGTCGCGGCTGGCGGCGGCGACCGGCTGCTTGACGGCCAGATAGACGGCGTGGCACGGCACCTCAAGCGAGGGGAAGGGCCGCGCGTGCAGCTCGTTGACCAGCGCGTAGCGCTGCGGGTGATCGAGGATCGGCATCGGGGGCTCCGCCTGTTTGGTTATGGCTTAGCCGGAACCGGCGGATTGACAATGGCAAAATTGCGGCTCGGTCGTGGGCAGGCGCTGGACAAGCACCGGGGCCGCGCTTTAGCTTCACCCCCAGAGGGTTGGCGGCGGGTTGGCCCAAGAAGGAGAAACCGGATGGGCGAGCGTCTGCCGCGCAGCATCGTGGCCCTGGGGCTGGTTAGCCTTTTCATGGACATGTCGTCCGAGATGATCCACGGGCTGCTGCCGCTGTTTCTGACCACCACGCTCGGGGCTTCGGCTCTGGTGGTCGGGCTGATCGAGGGTCTGGGCGAGGCGACCGCCCAGATCACCAAGCTGTTTTCCGGGGTGCTGAGCGACCGCAGCGGCAAACGCAAGCCGCTGGCGGTGCTGGGTTACGGGATGAGTGCGGGGACCAAGCCGCTGTTCGCGCTGGCGGGTGCGCCGGGTTGGATTCTGGGCGCGCGGCTGGCCGACCGGGTGGGCAAGGGTATCCGGGGAGCGCCGCGTGATGCGCTGGTGGCTGATCTGGTGGCGCCCGCGCAGCATGGAGCGGCGTACGGGTTGCGCCAGACGCTCGACACGGTCGGGGCCTTTGCCGGGCCGCTCGTGGCGAGCCTGCTGATGCTGCTGCTGGCGGGCAATATCCGCGCGGTCTTCGCCTTTGCCATCGTTCCGGCAGTGGCGGCGGTGGCGATTCTGGTGCTGTTCGTGCATGAACCGGCGGCGCATAGCGAACCAAAAGAACGTCCTCGCCTGAACCGGGCCAGTCTCGGCGCGCTGGGGCCGGGGGTGCGGATCGCGATCGGGCTGGGCGTTGCGATGACGCTGGCGCGGTTTTCCGAGGCTTTTCTGATTTTGCGCGCCAGCGAGGTTGGCCTCAAGGCGATGTGGTTGCCGATGGTGCTGGTGGTGATGAACGTGGTCTATGCGCTGGCCGCCTGGCCGGTCGGGGTGCTGGCCGACCGGGTTGGCAAGGACGGGCTGCTGCTGGCGGGCTTTGCGGTGCTGGTGGCGGCCGATCTGGTGCTGGCGCTTGGCCAGGGCGTCGGCGTGGTGCTGGCCGGGGTGGCGCTCTGGGGGCTGCACATGGGGCTGACGCAGGGCCTGTTGTCGGCACTGGTGGCGGGCACGGCACCGGCGGGGCTGCGCGGCACCGCGTTCGGGCTGTTCAACCTCGCGACCGGGCTGGCCTTGCTGGTCGCCAACGCTTTGGCCGGGGCGATGTGGGCGGGGTTCGGCGCGCAGGCGACGTTCCTGACCGGGGCCGGGCTGGCGCTAGTGGCGATGGCCGGGCTGGCGCTGCGGCCAAGGTTCTAGCGTGGCTTGCGCCTGAGCGGATTCGTTCGGTCCGGGCCAAAGGCGATGCGCCCGCCGTTGGGGTGAGGCGGGCGCATGACCAGATCGCAGGGCGCTACTCGATCATCGGCAGCAAGGTGTCGATCGACTTCTTGCCGTCGCCGTAGAACATCCGGGTGTTCTCCTTGTAGAACAGCGGGTTCTCGATCCCGGAATAGCCGGTGCCCTGGCCGCGCTTGGACACGAACACCTGTTTGGCCTTCCAGCACTCCAGCACCGGCATGCCGGCGATTGGCGAGTTCGGGTCTTCCTGCGCCGCCGGATTCACGATGTCGTTGGCCCCGATCACGATCGCCACGTCGGTGGTGGGGAAATCCTCGTTAATCTCGTCCATCTCCAGCACGATGTCGTAGGGCACCTTGGCCTCGGCCAGCAGCACGTTCATGTGCCCCGGCAGGCGGCCCGCCACCGGGTGGATGCCGAAGCGCACGGTCTTGCCCTTGGCGCGCAGCTTGCGGGTCAGTTCGGCCACCGACTGCTGCGCCTGCGCCACCGCCATGCCGTAGCCGGGGATGATGATCACCGACTCGGCATCGTTCAGCGCCGCCGCCACACCGTCGGCGTCGATGGCCACCATCTCGCCGGTGATTGCCATCGCGGGACCGGCGGTGTTGCCAAAGCCCCCGAGGATCACCGAGATGAAGCTGCGGTTCATCGCGCGGCACATGATGTAGCTCAGGATCGCGCCCGAGCTGCCGACCAGCGCCCCGGTCACGATCAAGAGATCGTTGCTCAGCGTGAAGCCGATCGCCGCCGCCGCCCAGCCCGAGTAGCTGTTGAGCATGCTGACCACCACCGGCATGTCGGCCCCGCCGATCCCCATGATCAGGTGATAGCCGATGAACAGCGCCAAGAGCGTCATCAGCGCCAGCGACCAAATGCCCGCGCCGTTGAAGAACTCCACCAGAAGCACGGCCGAGCCGATTGCCGCCGCAGCGTTCAGGTAATGGCCGCCCGGCAGCTTTTTCGCCTTGCCGTTCACCTTGCCCGCCAGCTTGCCGAAGGCCACCACCGAGCCGGTAAAGGTGACCGCCCCGATGAAGACGCCAAGGAAGACCTCGACCTTGAGAATGCTGACCTCGGTCGCGGTCTTGTGCGCCAGCACCTTTGCAAAGCCTGCCAGCGCGTTCAGCGTGTCGGCCGCTTCCGGGGTGCCCGCCGCGATCAGGGCATGAATCCGCCCCAGTTCCAACTCGGCGTTGAAGCCGATGAACACTGCGGCAAGACCCACGAACGAGTGCAACGCCGCCACCAGTTGCGGCATTTCGGTCATTTTCACCCGGCCGGCCACATAAGTGCCCGCCGAAGCGCCGATCGCCAGCATCACCGCCAGCACGACCCAGCCGGATGGGCTGAGCACGACCTCGGGACCGAAGATGGTGGCCAGCACCGCCAGTGCCATGCCGACGATGCCATACCACACCGCGCGTTTCGCGCTTTCCTGACCGGACAAGCCGCCAAGGGCGAGGATGAACAGGATGGCCGCAGCGATATAGGCGGCCTTGACAATACCGATCGTCATTGCTTGCCCCTTTTCTCAGGATTTCTGGAACATGGCGAGCATCCGCCGGGTCACGAGGAAGCCACCGAAGATATTGACCGAAGCGATCATGGTCGAAAGGGCGGCAAGGACCAGCACCAGCCACGATCCCGATCCGATCTGTAACAGCGCGCCAAGGATGATGATCGAGGAAATCGCGTTGGTCACACTCATCAGCGGCGTGTGCAGACTGTGGCTGACGTTCCAGATCACCGAAAAGCCGACAAACACGGCCAGCGCGAACACGATCAGGTGGCCCATGAAGGCCTCGGGCGCGAAACCCCCGATCAGCAGCATCAGCGCGGTGCCGATCGCCAGCAGGCCGACCTGATTGCGGGTCTGGGCCTGGAACAGCGCCACTTCCTGCGCCCGCGTTTCAGCCACCGTCAGCTCGACCGCCTTGGCCTTTGGCTTGGCCGCGGCAATCGCCGCAACCTTGGGCGGCGGCGGTGGAAAGGTGATCGCCCCGTGATGGGTCACGGTCGCGCCGCGGATCACGTCGTCTTCCATGTTGTGCACGATCACGCCGTCTTTCTTGGGCGTAAGATCGGTCAGCATGTGGCGGATGTTGTTGGCGTAAAGCGTGCTGGCCTGGGCTGCCATCCGGCTTGGGAAATCGGTGTAGCCGACCACCGTCACCCCGTTGTCGCTGACCACCTTCTGGTCGGGCACGGTCAGATCGCAGTTGCCGCCACGCTCGGCGGCAAGGTCAACCACCACCGAGCCCGGCTTCATCGCGGCCACCATGTCGGCCAGCCAGAGCTTGGGCGCGGGCCGACCGGGGATCAGCGCGGTGGTGATGACGATGTCCATCTCGGGGGCAAGCTCGCGGAACTTCGCCAGTTGTGCTGCACGGAACTCGGGGCTTGAGGGCGCGGCATAGCCGCCGGTCGCGGCGCCGTCCTGGGCATCGGCAAAGTCGAGATAGACAAAGTTTGCCCCCATCGACTCGATCTGCTCGGCCACCTCGGGGCGCACATCGAAGGCATGGACAATCGCGCCAAGGCTCGTGGCGGTGCCGACCGCGGCCAGCCCGGCCACGCCGGCCCCGATCACCAGCACTTTGGCCGGCGGCACCTTGCCTGCCGCCGTGACCTGGCCGGTGAAGAAGCGGCCAAAGTTGGCCCCGGCCTCGATCACCGCGCGGTAGCCCGCGATATTGGCCATCGACGACAGCGCGTCCATCTTCTGCGCCCGGCTGATGCGCGGCACCATGTCCATCGCGACCACCGTGGCACCCTGGGCATTGGCAGCCTCGAGCATCTCCTTGCTTTGCGCCGGGTAGAAGAACGAGATCAGCGTCTGGCCCTGCGTCAGGCGCTTGACTTCGGCCTCAACCGGCGGGCGCACCTTGACCACCACTTCGGCGGCCTTGAACAGGGCGGCGGCGGTTTTCACCACCTCGACCCCGACCGACTTGTAGCTGGCGTCTGAAAACCCGGCTTTTGCACCGGCCCCAGTCTCGATCACGCAACTGTGGCCCAGCTTTTGCAACAGCACTGCCGAATCCGGCGTCATTGCAACGCGCGCCTCGCCCTCGAAGATTTCCTTGGGTGCTCCGATCTTCACAGTCTCTTCTCCCGCTGGCAGCACCCTGCCGGTGCCGCATCGTTTTGAACGGCTTCCTTAAACACCTCGCAGGGGCGATGCACAAGGTGCTTGCTGCCCTGCGGCATCATGCCTGAAAAGCGTACGCCCGCGGCTGGGCGGGTGCTGAAGCAGGGTTTTGTCCGCGCGTCGGGCCAGAGCACTTTGCCGCTACCCGCGCCGGATCGGACAGACCGGGAAACGCAGGCTTTGCCCGCCCGCAGTGACTGCCTGCGGGCAGGGCCGTCGTGTCAAATCCAGCGCCGGGTGGTCTGTGACCAAGCCTCGAACGCGGGCCCGAAGCCCGCCCGAAGCCGTGCCTCTTCGCCATATATGAAGCGGAACTGGATAATCGTGATGAACAGCGCCAGCAGCGGCAGGGCCAGCGGTGCATCCCACCACAGCAGCGCCCCGGTCAGCACCAGCGCGTCGCCGAGATAGATCGGATTGCGCGAGAACTGGAACACTCCGCCCGTCACCAACGCCGCCGGCGTGCCGCGCGGGTTGACGGTGGTGCGCGCCAGCGTCATCTGCACCACCGCCGCGATCATCAGCGCCAGCCCCATCAGCGCCAGCACCGCGCCGAGCTTGTGCCCGAGCGCGCCGAACAGCCCCCAGGGCGCCAGACGATCCAGCCCCCAGACCAGAAGCAGGAACCCCGCCAGCCACACCGGCGGCCAATCCAGCACGCGTCGCACCCAAGCCATCGCATCCCTCCGCGTTTCCCTGCCCTTCTGCCCTTTGCTGCCAATCCTCGCAATAGCGGCTTGAACCCCGCTGCCCGACCGGGCACCCTGCCCACCAAACGGAGCCCGCCATGACCACCGATTTCACTGCCACCCGCGCGCTGTTCGACCTGCCGGCCGGGGTGACCTACCTTGACGGCAACTCGCTGGGTCCGCTGCCGCGCGCCGCCAGCGCCCGGGTGGCGCGAACCGTGACCGAGGAATGGGGCAATCTGCTGATCACCGGCTGGAACAAGGCCGGCTGGATGGATCAGCCCGCCCGGCTGGGCGACCGCATCGCCCGGCTGATCGGGGCGGAAACCGGGTCGGTGGTGCTGGGCGATACCTTGTCGATCAAGGTCTATCAGGCGTTGGCGGCGGCGCTGGAGCTGAACCCGGATCGGCGGGTGATCCTGTCCGACACCGGCAACTTCCCGACCGATCTCTACATGGCCGAAGGCCTTTGCCGCACCCTGGCCGACGGCTACAGCCTCAAGACCGTGGCCCCCGAGGATATTGCGACCGCAATTGATGCGACCGTCGCGGTGACCCTGATCACCGAAGTCGATTACCGCACCGGGCGCAAACACGACATGGCCGCCCTGACCGCCCGCGCGCATGCGGCGGGGGCGCTGACGGTCTGGGATCTGGCCCATTCGGCCGGTGCGCTGCCGGTGGATCTGGCTGCGGCCGGGGCCGACTTCGCGGTGGGCTGCACCTACAAATACCTCAACTCCGGTCCGGGTGGCCCGGCCTTCATCTACGTCGCCCCGCGCCACGCCGAGGCCGTGCGCCCCGCCCTGTCGGGCTGGTTGGGGCACGCCGCACCCTTTGCCTTCGATCCCCACTACCGCCCCGGTCGCGGCACCGAGAGGATGCGGGTCGGCACCCCGCCGGTGCTGCAACTGGCGTCGCTGGAAGCGGCGATCGATGTCTGGGACCATGTCGATCTGGCCGATCTGCGGCGGGCATCGCTGGCGCTGACCGACCAGTTCATCGCAGGGGTCGAGGCCGCCTGCCCCGAGCTGACGCTCGCCACCCCGCGCGCGCATGACCAGCGCGGCAGTCAGGTCAGCTTTCGCCACCCGCAGGGCTACGCCATCATGCAGGCCCTGATCGCGCGCGGCGTGATCGGCGATTTTCGCGCCCCCGACATCTTGCGCTTCGGCGTTACCCCGCTTTATATCGGTGCCGACGATGTCACCCGCGCCATTGCAGTCCTGGCCGAGGTGATGCAGGGCGGCCTCTGGGACCGCCCCGAATATCAGACCCGCGCCAAGGTGACATGACCGGGCAATCGCTCCGGGGATTTCCGCGCGAGCAAGGGGGCACGAGGGGCGCGCATTGCCCCCGTTCATGGCCGGCATCAGCGATTGGCGGCGGTGGCATGAACACGCATCTGGACGGGGCCACGATCCGGTGCAAGATGAGGCTCGATCAAAGGCCTTGATGCAGGAAGGGATAAGGGCAATGAGGACGGGGTCGAAACACCTGCTGGCCGCCGGGGTGCTGCTGGCGCTCTTGGGCGGCTGTGTGCCGGACCCGACGGCAGGAACCGCCGGGCTGGCCGCCCCCGCCACCCCGCAACTGATCGCCGGCGCCTATGGTGCCAGGGCTGACGCGGGCATCGCCCTGCCTGCCATTCCGCTCGACAAGGTGCCGGTCGAATTTCAGCGCCAGACGGTGCGTTACCCCACCGCCGAGTCCCCCGGCACCATCATCATCGACCCGGGCCAGCGCCTGCTCTATCTGGTGACCGGCAAGAACCAGGCCCTGCGTTACGGTATCGCGGTCGGGAAGGCCGGGTTCGAGTGGTCAGGGGTTGCCACCATCGCCGAACGCAAGACCTGGCCGACCTGGACTCCGCCCAGGGAAATGATCGCCCGCAAACCGGATCTGGCGCAATGGTCCAACGGTCAGCCGGGCGGGCCGACCAATCCGCTGGGTGCGCGCGCGCTGTATCTGGCCAGCAATGGCGTCGATTACGGCTACCGCATCCACGGCACGCCGGAGTGGCAGTCAATCGGCCACAACGCCTCGTCAGGCTGCATCCGGCTGATCAATCAGGATATCATCGACCTATTCGCGCGGGTGCCCGACGGTGCCAAGGTGGTTGTGCTCGAGCGCGACGGCAGTTACCCGACCCGGCTCAACGTGCCGCCGGTGCAAAGCCCGAAGGCGGCGGCGCCCGCGAAGGTGACGCCGGTGATCGCACCCGGTATCCCGGTCTGAGCCTTCTCACCCCAGCCAGCGATCGTAGTCGCTGACCAGCAGGTGGCGCGGGGGCTCGTCTTCAACGATGCTGGCAAAGCGCCCGATCGGTTCGTGAAAGATGTTGTCGGTCAGATCGTCGTTGACGGTCGAGACCTCGCCGATCAGCACGTCGCCGCCTTCGCCCCAGAACGCATGCCAGTCGCCCGGCATCAAGGTCACACTTTCGCCGGGGGCCAGGCGCAGCTTTTCGCCGGGGCCGAATCGACGCTCGATTCCGTCGCAGCGCACCATGCCGCCGCAGTCTGGGGCAAACTGCCCGCCATCATCCGAGCCGAACAGCTCGACCACCAGCGTTGCCCCGCCGCGGTTGATGATGTCCTCGGCCTTGATCGCATGGGTATGCATAGGCGAAAGCTGATCGCGGCGCGAGATCAGCAGCTTTTCGGCGTAGCACATTCCGCCCCCGCGCCGCAGATCCGCCAGCCGCCCGTTGCGCAGGGTAAACAGGAACAGCCCCAGTTCATCGAACCGGCCCTGACCGTAATCGGTGATGTCCCAGCCCATCCTGGCCTCGCGGATGCGCGCGCCGTCAACGCGCGCCTTGAACTGGTCCGGGGTCCAGTAGGCGAAGGGCGGCAGGGTAAAGCCGAACGAGCGGATGAAATCATCCGCCTGATCCATGATCTGATTGACGCGGCTGCGCTTCATGGTGACCTCTTGACTGCCGGTCTGCACCTTCGCGCCACCCGGTCGCAAAGGCAAGCTCAGGCGATCTTGCGGCCTGCGCCAACCGCTGCCCATTCCGCCGCCGCCGCCCCGAAGGCGGTGAACAGCGGGCGCGATACCGGGTCGGCGCTGGCGTGCCATTCCGGGTGCCACTGCACCGACAGGGTAAAGCCCGGCGCCCCCTCGACATAAATCGCCTCGGGGGTGCCATCGGGCGCGGTGCCGTCGATCCGGATCCCCGCCCCGGCACGTTTGACCCCCTGCCCGTGCAGGCTGTTGGTCATCACCGCCTCGGCCCCCATCAGCCGCGCGAACACCCCGCCGGGGGTGAAACGAACCTCGTGGCGCAACGCGAACTTGTCGGCCAGGCTGCCATCCGGCGGCATGCGGTGATTGATCCGCCCCGGCAGATCGCGAATCTCGGGGTAAAGTGTTCCGCCCATGGCCACGTTGACCTCCTGAAAGCCGCGGCAGATGCCGAGGAACGGCTGGCCACGCTCGACGCAAGCGCGGATCAGCGGCAGGGTGATGGCATCCCGGCAGCGGTCGAAATCGCCATGCGCCGGGGTCTCGGCCTCGCCATATTCCGAGGGGTGGACATTGGGCCGCCCGCCGGTCAGCAGAAAGCCGTCGCACAGATCAAGCAGTTCGGCCACCGAGACGAAATGCGGATCCGACGGAATGATCAGCGGCAGGCACCCCGCCACCTGCGCCACCGCCTCGGAATTCATCGTGCCGCCGGCATGAACCGGATAATCTTCGTGCAGCAGGTTCATGTTGCCGATGATGCCGACGACCGGTCGGCGGCGGGAAAGATGCGGCATGAGAGGGCCAGAGCTGTTGCGCTTTTCCCATGATAGCAGAGGATCGCGACCCGTGAAGCCCCAAACCGCGCCGACGCCGGTTTTCCCGCGCGGCTCAGGCCGCGCTCCCGTGCATCCCTGCGGCGCGGCGCTCGAAGGCACGGACCACGCGGCTCATCGCCTCGTTGAAGACAAGGCCGATGACGCGTTGCAAAATCGGGTTGCGGAACTCGAAATCGACAAAGAATTCAACCTCGCAGCCGCCGCCCGGCAGGTCGCGGAACGACCAGGTCGAGCGCAGGTGGCGAAACGGGCCGTCGAGATATTCGGTGTCGATCCGGCCGGCCGCCCGGTCCAGCGTCACCCGGCTGCCCCAGCGTTCGCGAAACAGCTTGAACGCGACCACCAGATCGACCTCCAGCACTTCGCCCCCCGCCGCCAGCCGCTTGCGCGAGCGCACCCTTGCCGCCGCCGTCCACGGCAGGAAGCGCGGGTAGGATTCGACATCGGCGACCAGATCGAACATCTCGCCCGCGCTGTAAGGCAGGGCCTTGGTCTCGTGGTGGGTCGGCATCGCTAACCTTTATCCGGCGTGACTTGGCTTTCGGTATTGGGTAAAGCAAAGGTGGAAATCAAGAGGCCGTCATGCCGCAACGCCCCTACGTGATCGACCAGATGATCTCGGCCAAGTCGATCGCGGCCCGGGTCGAGGCGCTGTCGCGCGACATCACCGCCTTCTTTGCCGGCACCAATCAACTGATTGTCGTCGGCCTGCTGCGCGGCTCTTTCGTGTTCATCGCCGATCTGGTGCGCGAGCTTGATCTGCCGGTCGAGGTCGATTTTCTCGAAGCCTCGAGCTACGGCGACGCCATGACCTCGTCGCGCGAGGTGCGGATCCTGAAAGACCTGCGCGGCGAGATCGCGGGGCGCGATGTGCTGGTGGTGGAAGACATCGTCGATACCGGCTTCACCCTTTCCCACGTGGTGCGACTGCTGAAATCGCGTGAGCCCAAGCGGCTGGAAGTCTGTGCCCTGCTCGACAAGCCATCGCGGCGCGAGGTCGATATCCGCGCCACCTGGACCGGGTTCGAGATCCCCGACGAATTCGTGGTGGGCTACGGCATTGATTTCGCGCAGCGCAACCGCAACCTGCCCTATATCGGGAAGGTGCGGTTTACCGGTTGACGCCGATGCTGCCCGATCATGTCACCCCCGGCCTCGATATCCTGTTTTGCGGCACCGCGCCGGGGCAGATGTCGGCCGATCGGGGCCATTACTACGCTCGCCCCGACAACCGCTTCTGGGCGCTGCTGGCCGAGACCGGCCTGACCCCGCGCCGTCTTGCCCCAGACGAAGACGCCCTGCTGCCCGGCTTCGGGCTTGGGCTTACCGATCTGGCGCAGGGGGTGGCGGGGCAGGATGCCGAGATCCCGCCCGCCGCCTATGCCCCGGCGCGGCTGGCCGCGTTGGTGGCACAGATCGCGCCGCGCGCGTTGGCCTTCACCAGTCTGACCGCCGCGCGCCTTGCCCTTGGCACCCCCCGGCTTGGTGCCGGGTGGCTGGCCCCCGACCTGCGGTATGGCGCGACCATGCTCTGGGCGCTGCCCTCGCCCTCGGGGCTTGCCAGAAGTCATTTCAGCGCCGATCCCTGGCACGCGCTTGCCGCCTGGCGAAGGAGCCTGAGATGAGTCCGATCTGGTTTGTCCGCATGGCCCGCTGGGCCCGCCATCCGCCCAGCGCGGGGCGGGTCAAGCTGGTGCTGGCGGTCGTGGCGCTGTGCATCCTTCTGGTGATGATCGAACGGCTCTGGGGCTGGCCCGCCTGGCTTACGCTGCCGGGCGGCGGCAGGCCGCTGCGGCCCTGAACCACATGCGGGCTGGAAATCAGGCCCACGCGCCTTGGCTTGATCAGGCACCCCGCCCGGGAGGAGCCGCCATGCGCCGCACCCTCGTCCTGCTTGGCTTGCTGGCCGTGCCTGGCCTCGCACTGTTCTGGGTGGTGACCACCCCGCGCCCCTTGTCAGCCCGCGCCACCCCCAGCCTGCCGCACGAAGTGCCGTTTCCCTTCAACATCCGCCGCAGTCTCGGCGGCTGGAAGCTGCTGTTCTTGCGCGAGACCTGGGTGATCACGGGCGATCTGACCCCGGCCGAGCAGCGCGGCCGCACCCTGGTCGAGGCCCTGGGCCACTGCGGCGAATGCCACACCCCGCGCAACCTGTTGGGGGGCATGGACCGAAGCCGCTGGCTGGCCGGGGCCCCCGACCCTTCCGGCACGGGCACCGTCCCAAACATCACCCCCGGCAAGTTGCGCTGGATGGCGGGCGAGATCGCCGACTACCTTGCCACCGGCTTCACCCCCGAATTCGACAGAGTCGGCGGCCACATGGCCAAGGTCGTTGACAACTTCGCCCACCTGTCGCAAGCCGACCGCGCGGCGGTGGCCGCCTACCGCAAGCGGGTGCCCGCCAAACCCTGACGCAGCGCCTTCTCACTGGCCCAAATATCCCCGCCGGAGGCCCTTGCGGCAACCGCAGGACGCTCCGCGGGGGATATTTGGGAAAAGGTGAAGGCTCAGACCCGTCCCAGCTTTGCCAGCCGGGCCGCGCGCAACCGGGCAAAATCGTCGCCGGCGTGATAGCTCGACCGGGTCAGCGGCGTCGCCGAGACCATCAGAAAGCCCTTGCCGTAAGCCGCGGATTCGTAGCCCTTGAATTCCTCGGGCGGAACAAAGCGGTCAACCGCATGGTGCTTGGGGGTGGGTTGCAGGTATTGGCCGATCGTCAGGAAATCGACATCGGCCGCACGCATGTCGTCCATCACCTGATGCACGCCCTGGCGATCCTCGCCCAAGCCCACCATGATGCCCGATTTGGTGAACAGCGTCGGGTCCAGTTCCTTGACCCGCTGCAGCAGCCGCAGGCTGTGGAAATAGCGCGCCCCGGGGCGCACCCTGGGGTAAAGCCCCGGCACGGTTTCGAGATTGTGGTTGAACACGTCGGGGCGCGCTGCGACCACCGTCTCCAGCGCGGCGGGCGGGCACTTCAGGAAATCGGGGGTCAGCACCTCGATCGTGGTGCCGGGTGCACGCTGGCGAATGGCGCGGATCGTCATGGCGAAATGCTCGGCTCCGCCGTCGTCGAGATCGTCGCGATCGACCGAGGTCACCACCACGTGCTTCAGCCCCAGCGTCGCCACCGCACGCGCCACCCGGCCCGGCTCGAAGGCATCCAGCGCGCCGGGCTTGCCGGTGGCGATGTTGCAGAACGAACAGCCGCGGGTGCAGATCTCGCCCATGATCATCATGGTGGCATGGCGCGCCGACCAGCACTCGCCGACATTGGGGCAACCGGCCTCTTCGCACACCGTCACCAGCTTGCCTGCGCGCAGGATGTCGCGGGTGTCCTTGTAGCCCTGCGAGGTCGGGGCCTTGACCCTGATCCAGGCCGGTTTCCTGGGTTGGGCATTGTCGGGGCGGTGCGCCTTTTCGGGATGGCGCTGTTCGGGGATGTTCAGGTCGCGCAACGCAAATCTCCCAGCGGCGGCGCCCTTCCCATAGGCCGGTTTCGCCTCCAAGGCAACTGCCGACTCCCACGCGCAACGGGCAAACGCATGACGCGGGCCGATGAAAACCTCACAACCCGGATTGCCCCGCTTTCGTGCCCGCGATTTCAGGGAACCATGATCGGGCCCGCTGCCTTGCGGTGCAAGGACACCCGGTCGCGTGCCCGAAGGCCTGAAGGCTGCGGTGCAACGGGGGAAGGGCTTGGCTGACGTTTTGCGAATCAGGCAAGAAGCGCAGTCGTGAACGCCGTTGCATTCAAGGCTCCTCCGGCCCTAGTCCAGCCCTTCAGGCAGATCGACCACCACCCGGCCTGCGCCCAGATCGACCGTCGGCACCACGGCGCGGGTGAAGGGCAGCAGCAGCGGCTCCTGCCCGTTCGGGCGCGCGATTTCCAGCAGATCCCCCGCCCCGTGGTTCAGCACCGCCAGAACCACCCCGACCTGCGCCCCGCCGCTATCGCGCACCTCGAGCCCGATCAGATCGGCGTAGTAGAACTCGTCGCTACCAAGCGCGGGCAACCGTTCGCGCCCGACGTAAAGGCTGGTGCCGCGCAGGGCGTCGGCCTCTTCCTTGGTGGCCACCCCGGAGAGCCGCGCGCCAAGCCCCCCCGCCACCGGGCGGGTCAGCGTGACGGTGAACTTGCGCGCGCCGTCCTCGGTTTGCAGCGGGCCGTAGTCGGCAATCGCGGTGGGCTCGGAACAGAACGACTTCAGCCGCACCTCGCCCTTGACCCCGAAGGCCCCGGCAATCACCCCCACGCACAGTGGCCCGGTCATTCAGCGGACCTCCATCACCAGCGCCGGGGCGCGGCGTTCCCAGCCGATCTGCGCGAGCTCGGGGGTGTCGGCCAGCGTTTCCGGCCAGCCGATACAAAGGTAGCCGATCAGCCGCCAGTCGGCAGGCACGTCAAGATCGCGCGCCAGCCGCCCGGCGTCCAGGATCGACACCCAGCCCACCCCCAGCCCTTCGGCGCGCGCCGCCAGCCAGAACTGGATGATCGCGCCCACCACCGAATAGGCCCGGGTCTCGGGCATGGTGGCCGCCCCCAGCCCCGCCCCCTTGGCGGTGCCATCATCACAGAATACCGCCAGCTGGACTGGGGCCTCGCGCATGCCGGATAGCTTCAACTGGCTGTAAAGGCGCGCTTTTTCACCAGCGTATCCGGCCAGAGCCTGCGCATTCGCGCCTTCGAAATTGGCCAGCGCCGCAGCCCGGGCGGCAGCGCTATCCACCGCGATCAGCCGCCACGGCTCGGACAACCCGACCGAGGGAGCCAGGCCGAAAGCCCCAAGGCAGCGCGCCAGCACCTCGGCCCCGACCGGATCGGTGCGAAAGCGGCGCACATCGCGCCGCCAGCGCATCAGATCGGCCAGCTCGGCCCGAAATGCCTCCGAGTAGCTGCCATCCATGGCGGACCCGCCTTATTCGGCCTCGGCCGGAGCGGCGGCACGAGCGGCTTTCTTGGCCGCCATTTCGGTCATGCGCTTGCCGGGAACGGCGGCTTTGGGGTTACTGCGAACCTTTTTCGCTATCACGCCGGCCGCTTCCAGAAAGCGCGCGATGCGGTCGGTCGGCTGTGCGCCTTGACCCAGCCAGTATTGCACACGCTCCAGATTCATCTTGATCCGGTTCTCGGAATCCTTGGCCAGCAGCGGGTCATAGGTGCCCAGCTTTTCCAGGAAGCGGCCATCGCGCGGCATCCGGCTATCGGTTGCGACGATCGAATAGTGCGGGCGTTTCTTGCTGCCACCACGGGCAAGACGGATTTTCATCGACATTCGGTAGTCTCCTTGGGTTTGCCGGGGGGGCGTGATGTCACCCACCCCGATCTTGGTCAGTGTTGCAGTTTCTCGTGATGCCTGATCACCTCGGAAATGATGAAGGTCAGGAATTTCTTGGCAAATTCGGGGTCGAGGTCGGCTTCTTGCGAAAGCGCCTGCAGCCGCGCGATCTGGCGCGCCTCGCGCACCGGATCCGAGGGCGGCAGGTCGTGCTCGGCCTTCAGCCGCCCCACCGCCTTGGTCTGCTTGAAACGCTCGGCCAGGGTAAAGACCAGGATCGCGTCCAGCCGGTCGATGCTGTCGCGGTGATCTTTCAGCAGGGCGGCGGCGCGGGCCGCATCGGCGTCGGTCATGACTCGCTCCACAAGGTCAGCCGGGCACAGGCCAGCCACAGGCACGATGAGCATCGCCTGGCCGCGGCGCGCAGGGGCAAGAACTGCCTCATTTCTTCTTGCCAAACCCGAGGCCGGAAAGCCCCTGCGGCAGCGTCAGCCCCTTGGGCATCCCCATGCCGCCGCCGATGCCGGTCTGCATCGCTTTCGCCGCAGCTTCCAGTTGCTCGGGGTTCATCTTGCCGGGATCGGGCAGCCCACCCTTGCCGATCATCTGCTTCATCGCGGCCTTCATCATGCCGCCGCGCCCCATCTTCTTCATCATGTCGGCCATCTGCTTGTGCTGCTTCAAGAGCCGGTTCAGATCCGATACCTCCAGCCCCGCCCCGGCGGCGATGCGCTTCTTGCGGCTGGCGGCCAGCAGGTCGGGGTTGGCGCGTTCGCGTCTGGTCATCGAGTTGATCAGCGCGATCTGGCGCTTCAACATGCGGTCGTCCAGCCCCGCTTCGCTGGCCGCCTTCGAGACCTTGCCCATGCCCGGCAGCATCCCCATCAGGCCCTGCATGCCGCCCATCTTGAGCATCTGCTCCAACTGGCCCTTGAGGTCGTTCATGTTGAACAGACCCTTCTGGAAGCGCTTCATTGCGCGCTCGGCCTGCTCGGCTTCGAAGTTTTCCTGCGCCTTCTCGACCAGGGCCACGATGTCGCCCATGCCAAGAATGCGCCCGGCCACCCGTTCGGGCTCGAAGGTCTCGAGCGCGTCCAGCTTTTCGCCCATGCCGACAAAGCGGATCGGCTTGCCGGTCACCGCGCGCATCGACAGCGCCGCCCCGCCGCGCCCGTCGCCATCCATGCGCGTCAGCACGACGCCGGTGATACCGACCTTGCCTTCGAACTCGGTGGCGACATTGACCGCGTCCTGCCCGGTCAGGCCATCGACCACCAGCAGTGTCTCGCGCGGGGCAGCGATGTCGCGCACCGCCTTGACCTCGGCCATCAGCACATCGTCGATGTGCAACCGGCCGGCGGTATCGAGGAACAATACGTCATAGCCGCCCATGGCGGCCTGCACCTTGGCGCGTCGGGCGATCTGCACCGCCGACTCGCCCGCCACGATCGGCAGACTGTCCACCCCGACCTGGGCGGCCAGGATCTGCAACTGCTCCATCGCGGCGGGCCGGTTGGTGTCAAGGCTGGCCAGCAGCACCCGCTTGCCCTGCCGCTCGAACAGGCGCTTGGCCAGCTTGGCGGTGGTGGTGGTCTTGCCCGAGCCTTGCAACCCGACCATCAGCACCGTAGCCGGTGGGTTGTCGATCTTGAGCGCGTCCGCCGGGCCATCCCCCGCCAGCACCCGGACCAGCTCGTCATGCACGATCTTCACGACCTGCTGGCCGGGGGTGATGGATTTGGTAACCGCCTGCCCGGTGGCCTTGGCCTGCACCGCGGCGACAAAGTCGCGCGCCACCGGCAGCGCCACGTCAGCCTCGAGCAGCGCCACCCGCACCTCACGCAGGGCGGTGGCTACATCGGCATCGGAAAGCGCACCCTGCCGGGTCAGGCGCTCGAAAACCGAGCCGAGGCGCTCTGACAGATTTTCGAACATCGCTTGCTTCCTCGCCACCGCCCAAACACCCGCGCCACCCATGGGCGCAACGCGCTGATGGATGGCGATCCCCGCTCGCACCGGGGACCGAAGGCAGACAGACCTCCGGAATGGCCCCGCCCATAGTGGCACGCGGCGGCAGAGTCAAGGCGAGGGGCATCGGGTGGCTTTCTTGCTGGTAAAATATCCCCCGCGGAGCGACTGCGGATGGGTCGGGTGCCTTCGGCGAGGATATTTGAGCCAGCAAGAAAACCGGTTTTCGGCTTGTCGTGCCGCAGGCAGCGGCTAGACTTGGGCCACGGGCGCGGAGCGAATGACGATCGACAACTGGGATGAGATCAGGACCGCTTTTCATGTCGCGCGGCTGGGCACTGTTTCCGCAGCAGCCGAGGCGCTGGGGGTGCATCATGCCACGGTGATCCGGCACATCGACGCGCTCGAGCAGCGGTTGGGGGTGCGGCTGTTCCAGCGCCACCCGCGTGGCTATACCGCCACCGAGGCGGGGCGCGATCTGCTGGCGGTGGCGCAGACCGCCGATGAGCAGTTTGCCCAGCTTGCCAGCCGCATCAAGGGCGCGGGTGGCACGGTTTCGGGCGAGTTGGTGGTGACAGCAATCGCCGGAATCACCGCGCTGATGACGCCGGTGCTGGTGGATTTTCAGGCGCTGCACCCAGGGCTGGTGGTGCGCTTCCTGATCGACATGCGACTGTTCCGGCTGGACTACGGCGAGGCCCATGTGGCCATCCGGGCGGGTGAGCATCCGGCGGAACCCGACAACGTGGTGCAGCCGCTGATCCGGATGCGCACCGGGCTTTACGCGGCACGCAGCTATGTCGCGCGGCACGGCCTGCCGCAGGGGCCGCAGGATTTCTCGCGGCACGATTTCGTCGGTGCCGACAGTGACCTCAGCCGCGCGCCGTTCCACCGCTGGCTGCTCGACACCGCGCCAGCCGACCGCATCACCTACCGCGTGACCGAGTCGGCCGGGCTTGAAGCCGCGGTGCGCGCCGGAGCGGGGATCGGGTTTCTTGCGGCTTATCTGGCGGAACGGGATCCCGAACTGGTCGAGGTGATGGCACCCCGCCCGGAATGGGAAGCGCCGCTGTGGATCGTGACCCACGTCGATCTGCACCGCAGCGTCAAAGTGCAGGCGTTTCTGGCCCATCTCAAGCACGCGGCGGCGGGTTGGGCCGGAATTTGAGCCGGCCTCAGCGCCAGGAAAAGAACCCGCGCGGGGCCTGTCCCAGCAGGCGCTGGCCGAGATCGCGGCCCATTGCGGCGGCATCGGCCAGCGGGGCGCGGGCCTCGGCGGTGATCACTTCCGAGCCATCGGGGCGCAGGATCTCGGCGCGCAGCCATAGCTCGCCCGCCTCGATCACCGCCAGCCCGGCGATCGGGGTTTCGCACGAGCCGTCGAGGGCGGCGAGACAGGCGCGCTCGGCGGCCAGGCGCAAGCCGGTATCGGGGTGGTGGATCGCGGCCAGCAGGGCGTCGGCGCGGCTATCGGCCGCCCGGCGCTCGATCCCGATCGCCCCTTGCGCCACGGCGGGCAGCATCTCCTCGGGTTCGATCGCCGAGCGCGCCATTCTGGCCAGCCCAAGCCGGTTGAGCCCCGCCATGGCAAGAAAGGTTGCCACGGCCACCCCGTCTTGCAGCTTGCGCATCCGGCTTTGTACGTTGCCGCGAAACTCGACCAGCACCAGATCGGGGCGGCGCTGTGCCAGCTGGGCGCGGCGGCGCAGCGACGAAGACCCCACAACCGCCCCCTGCGCCAGATCGGCCACCCGTGCGAAAGTGGGCGAAACGAAGGCATCGCGCACATCCTCGCGCGGCAGGTAGCAATCAAGCAGCAGACCCGGTGGCTGGAGCGTCGGCATGTCCTTCATCGAATGCACCGCGATGTCGATGCCGTCGGCCAGCAGCGCGTCCTCGATCTCACGGGTGAACAGGCCCTTGCCGCCGAGTTCCTTCAGCGGCCGGTCCAGCACCCGATCGCCGGTGGTCTTGATCACGGTGATCGCAAACGCCGTCTCGGGCAGATCATGCGCCGCCATCAGGCGGTTGCGGGTCTCGTAGGCCTGCGCCAGCGCCAGCGGCGAGCCGCGGGTGCCGATCTTCAGGGGGGCTGCGGGTGAGGGCAGGGGCTGATTCATGCGTCAGACTTACCCGTGTCAAATCGGTCTGACAACCTCGGCCGTATTGACAAGCCGCCGCATCCGGACGACGGATCAAAAAAACAGGAGCCCACCATGACCGAAAAGACCATCCTTCGCGCGCTGCGTGGCGAAACCCTGCCGACGCCGCCGATCTGGATGATGCGTCAGGCCGGGCGCTACCTGCCGGAATACCGCGCCACACGCGCGCAGGCGGGCAGTTTTCTCGACCTGTGCTACAATTCCGAACTGGCGGCCGAAGCCACCTTGCAGCCGATCCGGCGCTACGGTTTTGACGCGGCGATCGTGTTTGCCGATATCTTGCTGCTGCCGCAGGCGCTTGGGGCCGAGTTGTGGTTCACCACCGGCGAGGGGCCGCGGCTGTCGCCGATCACCACCATGGCAGGGGTTGAGGCGCTGAGACCGGTGGACGCGATTCACGACAAGCTTGCGCCGGTCTATGAGACGGTGCGTATCCTGATGCGCGAACTGCCGGCCGAGACCGCGCTGATCGGCTTTGCCGGGGCGCCGTGGACGGTGGTCAGCTACCTGGTCGCCGGGCGCGGCACGCCCGATCAGGGCCCGGCGCACGCGCTGATCCGGAATGATCGGCCCACCTTTCAGGCGCTGATCGACCGCATCACCGCGGCGACCATCGAATACCTCTCGCAGCAGGCCGAGGCCGGGGCCGAGGTGATCAAGCTGTTCGACAGTTGGGCGGGATCGCTCAAGGGTCAGGATTTTGCCGATTTCGCGGTGAAACCCACCGCCGCCATCGTGGCGGCGCTCAAGGCGCGCCACCCGGGCCTGCCGGTGATTGCCTTTCCGCGCGAGGCGGGCGCGGGCTATATCGGCTTTGCCAGGGCCACCGGTGCCGACTGCATGGCGGTGGATAACTCGGTCACGCCGGAATGGGCCGCGGCGAATCTGCAGAAGGATGGCTGTGTGCAAGGCAATCTGGCACCGCACTATCTGGTCAGCGGCGGTCAGGGCCTGATCGACGCGACCCGCCGGGTGGTGCGTGCCTTCGCCGGTGGCCCGCATATCTTCAACCTTGGTCACGGCATCACGCCCGACGCCGACCCCGACAACGTAACGCGGATGATCGAGGCGGTACGGGGCTAGCCGCCCGGTCTCGCGATGCGATGGCCCCGGCGGACCGGCCGCGGATCGTGGCGGCGAAGAGCTGGGGCGATGAAAGGTCCGTTCCGTGCCGGTTGATCTGGTCATCTTCGACTGCGACGGGGTGCTGATCGACAGCGAGATCATCAGCGCGCAGATGCTGGTGGCCGAGCTGGCCGGGCTGGGGGTCGAGATCGACCTCGACTACGTGGCGTGGCACTTTCTGGGGCGCAGCTACCCGGTGGTGATGGCGCAGATCCGTCAGGAATTCGGGCTCGACCTGCCGCCCGCGTTCGAGGACCACTACCGCCAGCGCCTGCTGGCCGCGTTCGAGGCCGAGCTGCGGATCATGCCGCATGTGCGCGGCGTGCTGGAGCGGCTGGCGCTGCCCTACTGCGTCGCCACCTCGTCGAGCCCGGCGCGGGCCCAGCGCTCGCTGCGCATGGTCGGGCTGAGCGAGCGGGTCGGCGCGGGGCTGTTTACCTCGACCATGGTCGCCCACGGCAAGCCCGCACCCGACCTGTTCTTGCATGTGGCTGCGGTTCTGGGGGCCGATCCGGCGCGCTGTCTGGTGATCGAGGACAGCCTGAACGGGGTGCGCGCCGGGCTGGCGGCGGGGATGCGGGTATGGCGGTTCGTGGGTGGCAGCCATCTGGCGGGGCGCGCCCTGACTGAGCCGGATAATGCCCGCGCCGAGCGCCAATTTGCATCTTTCGCGGATTTCTTCCAGATTGACCCCGATGTGACCGAGAAGGCGGCAATCCGATGACCGAAACCCCCGAGCCTTCGCTGCAAGACGATGCCGCCCGGGCCGGGTGGCTGTCGTACGTCGCCGGTATGACGCAGGATCAGATCGCGGCCGAACTTGGGGTGTCGCGGCAGCGGGCGCAGCGGCTGGTCTCGAAGGCTCTGGCCGAGGGGCTGATTCACGTCCGTCTCGAGCACCGGCTGGCCGCCTGCCTGCAGCTTGAGGCCGACCTGGTGCGGCGCTTCGGGCTGGGCCCGTGCAGGGTGGCACCGGGGCTGGGGGCGGGGGTGGACTCGGCGCGCGCCTGCGCCAGCCCCGCGGCGGCGCTGCTTGAGGGTTATCTTGCCCGTCCCGAGCCTCAGGTGATAGCACTTGGCACCGGGCGGGCGCTGCGCGCAATGGTGGACGAACTGGCCGCCCAGCCCTGCGAGCGCCACCGCATCGTGTCGCTGATCGGCAACATCGCGCCGGATGGTTCGGCCTCGTTCTACGATGTCATCATGCGGGTGGCCGACAAGCTCAACACGCCACATTACCCGATGCCAGTGCCGGTGATTTCTGACAGTCCCGCCGAACGGGCACTGTTTCATTCGCTGCGGCCGGTGCGGGCCGTGACCGACCTGGCGCTGGCCGCCGATGTGACCTTTGTCGGGGTCGGACAGATGAGTGACGACGCGCCGTTGCTCAAGGACAAGTTCGTGACCCCCCGCCAGCTTGCCGAAATGCAAAGCATCGGTGCGGCGGGCGAGATCGCGGGCTGGATTTTCGATCGCTGCGGGCACTACCTCGACTGCGCCGCCAATGAGTGCGTCGGCGGTGTGCGGATCGAGGCGGCGCGCGCAGCGCCGGTGATCGGGGTGGCCGCCGGGGCCACCAAGGTGCCCGCGATTCGCGCGGCCCTGACCGGGCGGCTGATCAACGGGCTGGTCACCGACGAGCCGACCGCCCGCGCGCTGCTGACGCTATGACCGGGTACTGAAATCCTGCCTTGCGCGAGACCGATACCCGAGGGTGTCCCGACTCGCGTGATGCCAGGCCACCACGTCGCGCGAATCGGGCCGGCGCTGTTTTCGCGCGCTTTTCGCTAACCCCCCGGCCGGGCGAGAAACAATTACGTTGACTTTGGTTCGGGTTCCTCTGAGTATTTACCCACGTGATGAGCAGTTGCTCACATCACACAGGGAGGAAGACATGACACTGACGTTCCGGGCGCTGCTTGGCGCCTGCGCTGTTGGCGCGCTGGCAAGCGTGGCGATGGCCGAAACGATCACGGTTGCCACGGTCAACAACGGCGACATGATCCGCATGCAGGGGCTGATGGCCGATTTCAACGCCAAGCACCCCGACATCACCGTCGAGTGGGTGACTTTGGAAGAAAACGTCCTGCGCCAGAAGGTCACCACCGACATCGCCACCAAGGGCGGCCAGTTCGATGTGCTGACCATCGGCACCTATGAAGTGCCGATCTGGGGCAAGGCGGGCTGGCTGGTCAGCCTCAATGATCTGCCGCCCGAATGGGATGCCGCCGACATCCTGCCCGCGATTGCCGGTGGCCTGACGGTGGACGGCAACCTTTACGCCGCCCCGTTCTACGGCGAATCCTCAATGGTGATGTATCGCCGCGATCTGATGGAAAAGGCCGGGCTGACCATGCCCGACGCCCCGACCTGGACCGAGATCAAGGCCGCCGCCGCCGCGATGACCGACAAGGCCGGCGAGATCTACGGCATCTGCCTGCGCGGCAAGGCCGGCTGGGGCGAGAACATGGCCTTCCTGAGCGCCATGTCGAACTCGTTCGGCGCCAAGTGGTTTGACGAAAACTGGCAGCCGCAATTCGACCAGCAGCCGTGGAAGGACACGCTCGCGTTCTATCTTGACCTGATGACCAACTACGGCCCGCCCGGTGCCAGCAACAACGGCTTCAACGAGAACCTGGCGCTGTTCCAGACCGGCAAATGCGGCATGTGGATCGACGCCACGGTGGCGGCAAGCTTCGTGACCAACCCCAAGGACAGCACCGTGGCCGACAAGGTGGGCTTTGCCCTGGCCCCCGACAACGGCCTTGGCAAACGCAGCAACTGGCTGTGGGCCTGGTCGCTGGCAATTCCCGCAGGCACCCAGAAAGAGGCGGCCGCCAAGACTTTCATCGCCTGGGCGACCTCGAAGGACTATGCCGCGCTGGTCGCTGCCAACGAGGGCTGGGCCAACGTGCCTCCGGGCACCCGCTCGTCGCTTTACGCCAATCCGGACTACCAGTCGGTGCCCTTTGCCAAGATGACGCTCGACAGCATCAATGCCGCTGATCCGACCCATCCGACGGTCGATCCGGTGCCCTACACCGGGGTGCAGTTCGTGGCGATCCCCGAGTTCCAGGGCATTGGCACGGCGGTGGGGCAGCAGTTCTCGGCTGCATTGGCGGGCACCACCTCGCCCGAGGATGCGCTGGCTGCGGCGCAGGATCTGACCCTGCGCGAAATGACCAAGGCCGGTTATATCAAGTAATCCGGCCTGCGACATCGGGGGGGCGCTCGCGCCCCCCCACCCCCCAGCCAAGGACAACGCCGATGGCCACCCAAGCCTCCCGCTTTGCCGGGCACCTGATGATCTCGCCCGCCATGATCTTGCTGCTGGGCTGGATGATTGTGCCGCTGGCGATGACGCTCTACTTCTCGCTGTTGCGCTACAACCTGTTGCAGCCGGGAACCGAGGCCTACACCGGCCTGACCAATTACCGCTATTTCCTGACCGATCCCGCCTTCCTTACCGCGATGCGCAACACGCTGGCGCTGGTCGGCGGGGTGCTGGTGATCACCGTCATCGGCGGCACCCTGCTGGCGCTGCTGCTGGATCAGCCGATCTGGGGTCGGGGGGTGGTGCGGGTGCTGGTCATTGCGCCGTTCTTTGTGATGCCCACGGTCTCGGCGCTGGTGTGGAAGAACATGTTCATGAACCCGGTGAACGGCCTCTTCGCCCATGCTGCCAAGGCGCTCGGGCTGGCACCCTTCGATTTTCTGGCGCAGGCACCGCTGGCGTCGATCGCCCTGATCGTGGCCTGGCAGTGGCTGCCGTTCGCCACCCTGATCCTGTTGACCGCGCTGCAAAGCCTTGACCGCGACCAGATCGAGGCGGCGGAAATGGATGGCGCGGGGCCGCTGGCGCGCTTTGGCTGGATCGTGGTGCCACACTTGGCGCGGGCGGTGACGGTGGTGATCCTGATCCAGACCATCTTCCTGCTTTCGACCTTTGCCGAGATCCTAGTCACTACCAATGGTGGGCCGGGCACCGCGTCAACCACCCTGACCTACCTCGTCTATGTCCAGTCGCTGCTGCAATTCGATGTCGGTGGCGGCGCCGCGGGCGGGATCGTGGCGGTGGTGCTGGCCAATACCGTGGCGATCTTCCTGATGCGGATGATCGGCAAGAACCTCGAGGGCTGAACCATGGCACGCAGCGCTTCCCTTCGCCGCAAGGCCCTGATGACCGCGATCGCCTGGGCGATCGGCCTGGCGATCTTCTTTCCGATCCTGTGGACCATTCTCACCAGCTTCAAATCCGAGGGCGACGCCATCGCCAGCCCACCCAGGTTTCTGTTCTTCGACTGGACCCTCGAAAACTACCAGACCGTGCAGGAGCGATCGAACTACTTCCGGCATTTCTGGAATTCGGTGGTGATCTCGCTGGGCTCGACACTGTGCGCACTTGGCATTGCCATTCCGGCGGCCTGGGCGATGGCCTTCGTTCCCGGTCGGTGGACCAAGGACATCCTGATGTGGATGCTGTCCACCAAGATGATGCCTGCGGTCGGCGTGCTGGTACCGATCTACCTGATCTTCCGCGACACCGGCCTCCTCGATAGCCGCACCGGGCTGGTGATCGTGCTGACCCTGATGAACCTGCCGATCGTGGTCTGGATGCTTTACACCTACTTCAAGGAAATCCCCGGCGAAATTCTCGAGGCCGCGCGGATGGACGGAGCGGGATTGCGCGCCGAGATCCTTTACGTGCTGACCCCGATGGCGATTCCCGGGATTGCCTCGACCCTGCTCTTGAACGTGATTCTCGCGTGGAACGAGGCGTTCTGGACCCTCAACCTGACCGCCGCCAAGGCCGCGCCGCTGACCGCCTTCATCGCCAGCTACTCCAGCCCCGAGGGCCTGTTTTACGCCAAATTGTCGGCGGCCAGCACCCTTGCCATCGCCCCGATCCTGATTCTGGGCTGGTTCAGCCAGAAGCAACTGGTGCGCGGCCTGACCTTCGGTGCCGTGAAATAAGGAGCCCGACCATGGGACAGATCGAACTCAAGGGCGTGACCAAGCGCTTTGGCGATGCCGAAGTGATCCCGCCGCTCAACCTGTCGATTGCCGAGGGTGAATTCGTGGTATTCGTCGGCCCGTCGGGCTGCGGCAAATCCACCCTGCTGCGGCTGATCGCGGGGCTGGAAGACACCAGCGCCGGGGTGATCGAGATCGACGGGCGCGACGCCACCGACCTGCCGCCGGCGCGGCGCGGGCTGGCGATGGTGTTTCAAAGCTACGCGCTTTATCCGCACATGTCGGTGGCCCGCAACATCGCCTTTCCGCTGAAGATGGCCGGGCTTGATCGGGTCGAGATCGAGCGCAAGGTCAGTGCCGCCGCCGCCGTGCTGAACCTTACCGCCTATCTTGACCGCAAGCCCGGCCAGCTTTCGGGCGGCCAGCGCCAGCGCGTGGCAATCGGCCGCGCGATCGTGCGCGAGCCCAAGGCCTTTCTGTTCGACGAGCCGCTGTCGAACCTCGATGCCGCGCTGCGCGTCAACATGCGGCTCGAGATCAGCGAGCTGCACCAAAGTCTGAAAACCACCATGGTCTATGTCACCCATGATCAGGTCGAAGCGATGACCATGGCCGACAAGATCGTGGTGCTACAGGCCGGCCGGATCGAGCAGGTCGGCACCCCGATGCAGCTTTACCGCACCCCGGCCAATCTGTTCGTCGCGGGTTTCATCGGCAGCCCGAAGATGAATTTCATCACCGGCTCCGAAGCCGCGCGGCATCACGCCCGGACCATCGGCATTCGCCCCGAACATCTTTCGATCAGCCGCGACGCCGGGCTGTGGCAGGGCCGGGTGGGGGTCTCCGAACACCTGGGCTCGGATACCTTCCTGCATGTCGCCACCGACCACGGCACCCTCAACGTGCGGGCGGGGGGCGAAGTGGCGCTTTATCACGGCGACACGGCGTGGCTGACGCCGGATCTGGCGCAACTTCACCGCTTTGACGAGGGCGGGAGGGCGCTGCAATGAGATTGCAGGGGAAATCGGCCGTGATCACCGGCGCGGCCCGTGGCATCGGGCGCGCCTTCGCCGCCGCCTATGTGGCGGAAGGGGCGACGGTCGCGATTGCCGACATCAACCTCGAGGCCGCCGAAGCCGCCGCCGCCGCAATCGGCCCCGGCGCTTATGCGGTGCCGCTTGATATCACTGATCAGGCCAGCATCGACGCCTGCGTGGCGATGGTGCAGGCCCGCGCCGGGGGGCTCGACATCCTGATCAACAACGCGGCGCTCTTTGATCTGGCCCCGATCAGCGAGATCACCCGCGCGAGCTACGAGCGGCTGTTCGGGGTCAACGTCGCGGGCACCCTGTTCATGCTGCAAGCCTGCGCCCGCGTGATGATTGCGCAAGGCCGCGGCGGCCGAATCATCAACATGGCGTCGCAGGCCGGTCGCCGCGGCGAGCCGCTGGTGGCGGTTTACTGCGCCACCAAGGCCGCGGTGATCAGCCTCACGCAAAGTGCCGGGCTGAACCTGATCGCGCACGGCATCAACGTCAACGCAATTGCGCCGGGTGTGGTCGATGGCGAGCACTGGGACGGGGTCGATGCGCTGTTCTCCCGCTACGAGGGCCTGGCCCCCGGCGAAAAGAAGCGCGCGGTCGGGGCGACGGTGCCGATCGGACGCATGGCCACGCCGGACGATCTGACCGGCATGGCGGTTTTCCTGGCGTCCCGCGACGCCGACTACATTGTCGCCCAGACGTATAACGTCGATGGCGGCAACTGGATGAGCTGAAATGAAACTTGCAAACGCCACCCTCGCCGCTCTGCCGCCATCGGTCACCCGCCCGGCCTATGACCGCGACGCGCTGCGCCCCGGCATCGTCCATATCGGCTGCGGCAACTTTCACCGCGCCCATATGGCGGTCTATCTCGACGATCTGTTCGCCAGGGGATTGGGGCTCGACTGGGCGATCCTCGGGGCCGGGGTGCGCGCGGCTGACGCGGCCATGCGCGAGGCGCTGGCCGGGCAGGATTACCTCAGTTCGGTGATCGAGCTTGCCCCCGGCGCGCTGAAGGCGCGAGTGATCGGGGCGATGATCGGCTTTGTCGCCGTCGGCCCCGGCAATGCCGCGCTGATTGCCACCATGACCATGCCCTCGATCCGGATCGTGTCGCTGACCGTCACCGAAGGCGGCTATTACATCGACCCCAAGACCGGCACCTTCAGCCCCGACCACCCCGACATCGCCCACGACGCAACCACGCCCGACGCCCCCGATACCGCGTTCGGCGCCATCGTGGCAGCACTGGCGGCGCGGCGCGCCAGAGGCACCGCCCCGTTCACCGTGATGTGCTGCGACAATGTTCCGCACAATGGCGCTGTGACCCGCGACGCGGTGGTGGGGCTGGCGCGGCTGTCCAACCCGGCGCTGGCCGACTGGATCGCGGCCAATGTCGCCTTCCCCAATTCGATGGTGGACCGCATCACCCCGACCACCGGCGCGCGCGAACGCGCCCTTGCCGCCGGGCTTGGGGTTGACGACGCTGCCCCGGTCACCTGCGAGCCCTTCCGCCAATGGGTGATCGAAGACCACTTTCCCGCCGGTCGCCCGCCGCTGGAAGCGGTCGGGGTCACCTTCACGACCCAGGTTGACCGCTTCGAGACCATGAAGATCCGCATCCTGAATGGCGGTCACGCGCTGATCGCCTACCCGGCCGGGTTGGCCGGGATCGAGCTGGTGCATCAGGCCATGGCCGACCCCCAGATCCGCGCTTTTCTCGATGCCGTGCTGAGCCGCGAGGTGCTGCCCATCGTGCCGCCGGTGCCGGGCGTCAGGCTGAGCGACTACAAGGCCCGGATCATCGAGCGGTTTTCCAACCCCGAGGTGGCCGATACCGTGCGCCGCCTGTGCCTTGACGGCTCGAACCGGCAGCCCAAGTTCATCATCCCGTCGATTCGCGACGTGCTGGCGGCAGGCGGCGACGCGTCGGGGTTGATCCTGCTGTCGGCGCTGTGGTGCCGCTACTGCGCGGGCACCACCGAGGCCGGAGCGCCGATTGCCGCCAATGATCCCAACTGGGACCAGTTGCAAGCCCGCGCCCTGGCAGCGCGGGAAAACCCCGCCGAATGGCTGGCGATGGCCGAGGTTTACGGCGATCTGGCGCAGGAGCCGCGGCTGGTGGCGGGGTTTGCGGCGGCCCTGAACGCGGTCTGGCAAAACGGCAGTCGCGCCACGATCGCTGCCTATCTGGCCCGGGCCTAGAAAGCGTTGAACCAATCAACTTCACCCCACCCAAGACGCTTAGCGGCCCTTGCATGCGCCGTCACACCAGACGATTGCGCCAGGCGGCCATGATGTAGGCGGCGGTCATGAGATCAAGGTGGGCACCGCCGCCGTTCTTGGCCAAGGTGATCTCATGGTCGGATTGGCGCCGGTAGGCCCCGGCGGCAATGTCGTAGAAATCGGCGCGCACATCGGCGGCGCTGATCACCCCGCGCGCGATCGGGTCGCTGAGCTCGCCAATATGGGCGATGGTGGTGGCGCGGCTATCGACAAAGATCGCGGCCCGGCGCAGGGCTTCGTCATCGACCTCGCGCATGCTGGGAAGATAGGCGCCGATCAGATCAAGGTGCGTGCCAGGGCGCAGCCACTCGCCCCTGATCAGCGGCGTGGTGCTCATGGTGGCAGTGCAGATGATGTCGGCGTGCCCGACGGCGGCGGCAAGATCGGTGGTCGCACTCACATGCGGCAGACTGGCCGCCATCGCCTGCGCCGCCGCCGGGCTGCGGTTCCAGACCGTGAAGCGGGCATCGGGAATGGCGCTTGCATAAGCCTCGACCATCGAGCGCGCCACGGTGCCCGCCCCGACCAGCAGGATGGCGCGGCTGTCGGGTCGCGCCAGCCGCTTGGCTGCCAGCAGGCTGTCGCCCGCCGTTTTCCATTTGGTCACCAGGTGGAAATCGACCACTGCCTCCAGCGCGCCGGTCTGATCGTCGAACAGCGTCACCGCGCCATTGACCGAAGCCAGCCCGCGCGCGCCGTTGCCGGGAAAGATGGTGGCGCATTTTGTTAGTTGGCCCAGCCCGTCGATCCAGGCCGAGCGGTTCAGCATGGTATCCTGACCGCGATGCAGCACGGTGTCGCCGATCTCGGCGCGCGGCAGGCGGTGGCCCGCCTCAAGTGCGTCGGTCAGCCCCGCCCAGCTCAGATGCGCCTCGGCCTCGCGCCCGATGATACCCATGCTCACAGCCCTGCCTCGCCTTTCGTCAATAATCCCGTGCCGACCAGCGCCTGCGCCCACCCTCGCGGCCCGGTAAAGTGATGCACCTGCCAGCCGCGCGTTTGCGCCACCGCGATATTCTCGGCCCGGTCATCGGTGAAAAGCAACCGCCCCGGTGCCACCCCGCAGCGCGCCTCGACGATTTCATAAATCCGCGGATCGGGCTTGATCACCCCAAGCTGCCCCGAAACATAGAGCTGATCGAACTCGTTCAGGAAATCATATTCCGACTGCGCGACGGCAAAACTGTGGATGCCGAAGTTGCTCAGCGCGAATACCGGCACGCCGCGCGCCCGCAGCGCCCGCAGCAGGGCGACCGACGCCGCGATCGGGGGCGAGGCCATGTCGATCCAGTTGTCATGCCAGAGCCTGATTTCCGCAGCCCAGGCCGGGTGCTGCCCAGCCAGCGCATAGATGGTTTCCCTGAACCGCGCCCCGGCATCGATGGCCAGATTCATCCCGGCCAGATCGACCTCGGCAAACAGCGCCTCACGCCGCGCCGGCCCGATGCGGGCATCATAAAAGCGCTCGGGATTCCACTCGATCAACACATTGCCGATATCGAGCACCACCGCTTCAGGCGTCATCGCGACGCTCCTTGCCGAGCATGGTCTCGCGCATCATGGTATAAAGCCCGGCGCCGCAGATCAGCGCAATCCCCACCCAGGCGGTAAGATCGGGCCAGCGCCCGAACACCACCACCCCCCAGAAGATCGCCATCGGCATGCCGACATATTCGAACGGGGCCACTAGCCCCGCCTCATTGCTCTGATACGCCCGCGCCATCATCAGCGCCCCGATCGCCACCGCAAGCCCGGTCGCCAGAAAGGCGGGCAGATCAGCCAGCGGCGGCCGGACCCAGACCCGGAACAGGAACTCCAGCGAGGCATTGCCCGAGCCCGCAAGATGCCCGTCACCGACCCACAGCCCCATCGCCCCGCTGACCACCACGAACCCGACCTGCACAAAAAACGACAGCGCCATGGGGCTTTCGGTTGCGCGCATCTGGCGCGTCATCAGATTGGTCGCGGCGTAACAAAGCGCCGAGATCAGCACCAGAATCGCGGCCGGCTGAATCACCCCCGCCCCAGGGCGCAGCAAGACCACCACCCCCAGCATGCCCACCGCCACCGCCGCCCAGCGCCGTGGACCAACCCGCTCGCCCAGCACCACCACGGAGAGCAGCGTCACCAGAATCGGGCTGACAAAGGCGGTCGCCACCGCGTCGGCCAGCGGCATCGCCGCCAGCCCCAGAAAATAGGTGACGTTCGACACCATCACGATGCTGACCCGAATCAGGTGGGCCTTTGGCCGCCGCGTCAGCAACTGGCGATAGCCGGTGCCGGTAACCTGGATCAGCCCGACCAGGAAGATCAGCCCGATCACCGCCCGCACCAGAATCACTTCGTGCAGGGCGTAATCCGCGGACAGGAACTTGATGGCCACGTCATTGACCGAAAAGATCACCGAGCCCCCAAGCGCAAACATGATGCCCCGCAGCGAGGCCGGGGAAGCAGGCGAGGGAGGCAAGGACAGCGCTTTCATCCGCGCATCACAAACCGGCCTGTGGGGCAAATCTGTTCTGCCTGCGACATCACCCCCGCGCCGCGCGCACCAGCCGCTCCAGCCCCTCGAGAAAGCGCGACCGGTCGGCCTTGGCGAACGCGCGCCCGCCGCCCGGCCGAAACGGATCGGCAGCGCGCAGATCGGCCATCAGATCACGGGTCGCCAGCACATTGCCGATGTTGACGGGGGTCAGCGCCGTGCCGTCGGGCCTGATCACCCGCGCCCCCGCCGCCACGCATCTTGCCGCCAGGGCAATATCGGCGGTCACCACCGCATCCCCCGGCCCGGCCCGCGCCGCAATCCACTTGTCGGCCTCGTCCGGCCCGGCTGACACAAACACGCTCTCGACCAGCGGGTTGGCCGAGGGCCGGATGCCTCCGTTCGAGACCAGCACCATCCGCATCCCGTGCCGGGTTGCCACGCGCTCGGCCTCGGCCTTGACCGGGCAGGCGTCGGCGTCGATAAAGATCACGCCCCGCGTCATGCGGTGGCCCAGGCGATCACGCCGGTGACGGTCACCACACTGAGTGCGGTCGAGATCAGGATCGAGGCCGAAACCCGCTGCGGCGCCACCCGGTAATGCTGCGCCAGGATATAGACATTGCCCGCCACCGGCATCGCCGCCGCCGCCACCATCACCGAGGCCGCCCGGGCATCCACCTTGAACAGCACGAGGGCGGCAAACGCCACTGCGGCTGGGTGCAGCACCAGCTTGCAAAAGCTCAGCCAACCCGCCACCGCCAGCCGCTCGGCCGATTTGGTGGCCAGCGACGCGCCAATCGCGAACAAGGCGCCGGGTGTGGCCGCCGCGCCCAGCAGGGCCAGAAACTCGTTCACCGGCCCCGGCACGTCGGCCCCGGTCGCCGACCACGCCAGCCCCAGCCCCATCGACACGATCATCGGGTTCTTGAGCAGCCCGACCGCCAGCACGCGAAAGATGCCAAGGCTCATCCGCCCCTCGCGCCTTCCAGTGATGATCAGCGTGATCAGGCTCGAGAACACGATCAGATCAATTGCCAGCACCATCAGCACCGGCCCCGCTGCATCCGGCCCCATCAGAATCACCAGCATCGGCACGCCAAGAAAGCCGGTATTGCCAATCACCGCGCATTGCGCCTCGATCGCCGCCTGCTCGACACTGATCCCGCGCAGAAAAGCGGCCCCCATCGCAATCGCATAAACCAGCCCGCAGCCCCACAGATAGGCCAGAACGAAGCGGGTGTTATAGATCTCGGCCAGCGACAGGTTGGCGGCAAACCGAAAGAGCATCGCCGACAGCGCGAAGTAGAACACGAATTTGGTCAGATAGGCGGTGGCCTCGGGGCTGAAGAACCGCACCCGCCCGGCCCAGTAGCCCAGCCCGATCAGCGCAAAGAACGGCATCGTCTTGAGCAGGATCGGCAGCATGCATCAGCTTTCGGCGCGGTTTGGCCAAGGGTTTCACGCCGCCGCGCGGGATGCAAGTCTGCCCTCGTTTCACCTTTTCCAAATATCCTCCGGGGGTCCGGGGGTGGAAAACCCCCGGCGCCTGCCGTCAGCGCAACAGCGTCATGATCTCGGCCAGCGCCTTCTTGCGCTTGGCCGCGGCCGGCACGGTCGCCCCCTCGGCGGGATAGCCTACCGGCAGAATCATCACCGGCTTTTCCTGCGCGGGTCGTCCGCACATCGCGGTCAGAAAGGCCATCGGGCTCGGGGTGTGCTCAAGGCAGACCAGCCCGGCATGGTGCAAGGCCGCGATCAGAAAGCCGGTCGCGATGCCCACACTTTCGGGCACGTAGTAATGCTTGATGCGGCTGCCGTCCGCCCGCAGCCCGTAGCGCTGCGCGAACACGACGATCAGCCAGGGCGCGTCGGTCAGATGCGGCTTGGCAACCCCGGTGCCGATCGGCTCCAGCGCCGCCAGCCACTCGTCGCCCGCAGCACCTGCATAGAAGGCGGCCTCTTCCTCTTCCGCCGCGGCGCGGATCCGCGCCTTCATCGCCGGGTCCGAGATCGCGACGAAATGCCAGGGCTGACGATTGGCCCCGCTCGGCGCGGTGCCTGCCGCCGCAATGCAGGCAGTGATCACCGCTTCGGGCACCGGCTGGCGGGCATAATCGCGTACCGAGTGGCGCTTGCGCATATAGGCCAGAAAACCCTCGGCCGCCGCCACTGATTCCGCCGCCGGCAACTGCACCCGGTCCGGCAGCGCCAGCGCATGATAATCCTCGCCCGTCATCCCCACCCCTTGCATGGCTCAGCCACCGCCGATAAGCACCCCGGCCGCAAACACCAGCGCCCCGCCCAGCACCACTTGCAAGGCGGCACGCAGGAACGGCGTTTCCATGTAGCGGTTCTGAATCCAGGCAATCGCCCACAACTCGACAAACACCACCACCATGGCAATCGAGGTCGCGGTCCAGAAATCCGCGATCAGGTAGGGCAGCGCGTGACCCATGCCGCCGAGCGCGGTCATCACCCCCGAGGCCAGACCGCGCTTGAGCGGACTGCCGCGCCCAGACAGCACCCCGTCGTCATGGGCGGCCTCGGTGAAGCCCATCGAGATACCCGCGCCGACCGATGCGGCCGCCCCCACCAGAAACGTCGTCCAGGTGTTCTGGGTGGCAAAGGCGGTGGCAAAGATCGGGGCCAGGGTCGAGACCGAGCCATCCATCAACCCCGCCAGCCCGGGTTGCACCCAGGTCAGGATGAACTGGCGCAGCGCGGCCCGGTCTTCGTCGGCCCGCGCGCCCCCCGGCAGGTGCTCCGCCTCCAGCCCCTCGGCGCTGCGCTGATGCCCGGCCTCGACCGCCGCCAGGTCGCCGAGCAGCTTGCGGGTGGCGGCATCCTGGGTGCGGGCGGCGGCGCGCAGATAGAACGCCTCGGCCTGCGCCTCCATCGCCGCCGCCTCGCCGCGAATGGTCTCGAGGCTGAGGTTCTCGACCAGCCAGACCGGGCGGCGGGCGTAGTGGCCGGCCACATGCTCGCGGCGGATCAGCGGTATGACCTCACCGAAGCGGGCGCTGTGCAGGGCGATCAGCCGTTGGCGGTGGCCGTCTTCTTCCAGCGCCATGCCATCGAACACCGCCGCCGAGGCGGGATAGTCGGCGCGCAGGCGATGGGCATAGCTGCGATAGATCCGCGCGTCATCCTCTTCCGAACTGATCGCCAGTGCCAGCACCTCCTGCTCGGAAAGATCGGCAAAGCGGCGGCGCGAGGTCAGTCCGGGGATCATGGCACATCCTGTCTGGAACGAATTCAGATAGCCAGTCCCGCCTTCAATGGCAAGCCGCGCGCGAACTATTGGCTGAACCGGTCTGTTCACTTTACACTTGAATAACTGAACGACTCGGTTCATATAAGGCTGATAAACCGATCTGTTCAGAAATGGAGTTCAAAATGAAACGCTTTGCCGTCGCCATGCTCTGCCTTGGCGCACTCGCAAGCCCGGCCCTGGCCCAAAACATCGCCCTTGATCTGCCCAACCTTTCCTACCCGCCGGCACCGGCTCCGGTCAGCCAGGGCTGCAACAACCCGACCAGCCTTGCCGCCCCGGCCTGCCCGCCTGTCAAGTAGGCCCGTCTTGCTGAACCGGCGGTGGCTGGTCTATGGTCGGACCAAAGGACCGCCCATGACCACCGCCACCGCCACCATCCGCAAGGGCCGCAAGTTCGATCAGGTGCTGGAAGGCGCGCGCACCGTGTTTCTGCGCGACGGCTTCGAGGGGGCCGCGGTTGATGACATCGCGCGCCAGGCCGGGGTCTCCAAAGCCACGCTTTACAGCTATTTTCCCGACAAGAGGCTGCTGTTTCTGGCGGTCGCCAAGGCCGAATGCCGCCGCCAGGCCGACGAGGCGCTGCAAGTGATCGACCAGACCGCCCCGCCTGACGTGGTGCTGACCGCCGCCGCGCGCCGGATGGTCGGGTTCTTCATGTCGGAGTTCGGACTGAAGGTCTATCGCATCTGTGTCGCGGAATCCGACCGCTTTCCCGAACTGGGGCGCGATTTCTACCAGTCCGGGCCGCTGCTGCTGCGCCAGCGGCTGGCCGAGTATCTGGGCTGCGCCGTGGCGCGGGGCCAGCTAGCCATTGCCGACATTGACCTTGCCGCCGACCAGTTTGCCGAGCTGTGCAAGGCCAGCATCCTCAATCGAGCCGTGTTTGGCATCACGCCTTGCTGCGCGCCGGGCGAGGTGCAGCGCACCATTGACGGCGCAGTCGAGATGTTCATGGCGCGCTACGGCGCGAAACCAGCGGCCTGATTGCGCGTCATGTCAATGACCCTTGAAGCAGACCCTCTCCCACGCAGATATGCGCCCGCCGTGGGGCGGGCCGGCGCAAGCCGGTGCGCAAGCAGACCGGCGGGGAGGTTCGACAAGACGTCAATCTTTCGGGCCGTTGGTATCAGGCCACGTCGCGCGCCAGCAACTGACCGCCCTGCCCGGGTTTTACCTCGAACCGGCTGATCTTGCGGATCAGGTCGCTGAGCTTGGCGCTGCCGTAGGTGCGCGTGTCGAAATCGGGGCTGACCTGGGTGATGAACTGGCCAATCTGGGCCAACGAATACCACTCGCCCTCGGGGTCGATCGCCCGCATCGCCGCGATGATCATCGGAATCGCCTTGGCGGGCATTTCCTTGCCACCGCGCGCCGACGACTCGGGAGGCACGTCAACCGCCAGTTCGGGCCCGCGCTCGGGCCGCGCCGGGGCCTCGCGCACCGGCACGTCGCCACCCAGATTTTCGACATAGATGAAACGCTTGCAGGCCATGCGGAAAGCCTCGGGCGTTTTCTTCTCGCCGATGCCGTAAACATCGAGACCCTGCTCGCGGATGCGCGCGGCAAGGCGGGTGAAATCGCTGTCGGAACTGACCAGCACGAAGCCGTCGAACAGCCCCGAGTGCAGGAAATCCATGGCCGAGATCACGAGTCCGATGTCGGAGGCGTTCTTGCCCTTGGTGTTGGAAAACTGCTGGTCCGCCACCAGCCCCAGCGCCGCCACCTTTTTCGCCCAGCCGCCCAGCCGGGTAGCCGACCAGTCGCCATAGATGCGCCGCACCGAAGCCTCGCCCAGCGAAGCACATTCCTCGAAGATCGCTTCGGCATATCCGGCGGGAACGTTGTCGGCGTCGATCAGCACACAAAGACGGGGCGCGCGGGTCTCTTTCATGGGTGATCCTTCCGCTCTGGCGACCGCAGCCCTTGTGCTCCATTCGTAGCAGCAAGGAAAGCGCTGTGTTGGCGGGCTGGCGGTGCACGGGTCTGTTTGCTAAGGTCGGCCGAAGAACGGGGGATGGGGCGGATGCGGCAACGGCAGGTCGAGGAAGCGGCGTTGCGCGAGGGGTTGGTGGCGGGTGATCGTGCGACCTTCGAGATTGTTTACCGCCGCCACAACGCCGCAATGGTGCGCTTTGCCAGCGCGATCGTGCGCAACCGCGCCACCGCCGAAGAGGTGGTGCAAGAGGCGTGGCTGGCGGTGCTGCGTCATGTCGCAGGCTTCGAGGGTCGCTCGTCGTTGGCGGGGTGGATTTTCACCATCCTGACCAACAAGGCGCGCAGCCGCGCCAGGGCTGACGGGCGGATGATCTCGTTCGATCAGGGTGGCGACGACGACAGTCTGGCCGCGGCCTTCGACGGCCGGGGACACTGGAAGGATCTGCCCGATCTGTGGGAAGAAATCACCCCGGAACGGATCATCGCCGGGCGCAGCATCCTTGAGCATGTCAACGCCGCGATCGACGCGCTGCCGCCCGCCCAGCGCGCAGTGCTGATCCTGCGCGGTCAGCAGGGGCTGGACTCGGCCGAGGTCTGTGCGGCGCTGGAGATCAGCGAAGGCAACATGCGGGTGCTGCTGCACCGCGCCCGCCTTGCCCTGCGCACCGCAATTGATCGGTTGCAGGCATGAATCAGGCTCGGCCTCGCGCAAATCAAATTTTCTTGATGCGCGCCGTAACGCGGGCCGGGCCGGGGTGTCTTGTCACCGTGAAGCGATGGAAATGGACGATACCAAAATGCTGACGTGCCGCGAGGTGGCTGAACGCTCGGAAGACTGGTTGAACCAAGATCTGAGCCGCTGGCAATCGCTGCAGATGCGTCTGCATCTGGCGATGTGCAAGGGTTGCGACCGATTCATCAGCCAGATGCGCGTGACCCGCGATCTGACCCGGGCCGCGGCCCTGGTCGAAGCGAGCCATGATGCCGATGATCGCCGCATCAGCGCCATCCTGTCCGCGCTTCGTGACGGCAAGGAAACCACGGGCTGAGGCCCGCCAGAAAGGCCTACAAAAATGCAGAATATCTTAGCCGGCTTTTTGGCCGGGTTTGTTGCGACCATCGTGCTGTCAGCCATGATGATAGCCAAGGGCATGATGGGCGTGATGCCCGAGCTTGATGTGATCGCCATGCTCAGCATGATGATGGGGGCACCCGCCGCCTTGGGCTGGCTGGCGCACTTCATGATCGGAACGATTGCCTGGGGCGGCGGGTTTGCCGTGCTTTATGCGCTGATTCCCGGCGGCACTGCGCTGGTGAAAGGAATCGTGTTCTGCATTGCGGCCTGGCTGGGCATGATGATCGTCGTGATGCCGATGGCCGGTGCCGGTCTGTTCGGGATGAACCTCGGGGTGATGGCCCCGATGATGACACTGATGCTTCACATCATCTTCGGCGCGGTGTTGGGCGTGGTCTATCACACGCGCGCCACCCCGGCGACAGCGCAGTAGCGCCTGACGAAACCGCATGAGCGAACCGGCCCCGGTATTCGACACCGGGGCCGGTTCAATCCGCTCGGAAACGAACTAACGCTGCCGTTCCCACTGCGGCTCGTTCTGTAATCCACTCAAGGCAAAGGACATGACCATGACCCGCAACCCGCTGATAAACATCGCGATGCTGACGACCGAGTCCGCCACGGGTGCTGCGGCCGAGATGCTTGGGGCTCCAAGGCCAGGCTGGGCTTCGTGCCCAACATGTATGGCTACATGGTGCAGCTTCCGGGCGTGCTGAGCACCTACAACGCCGGTTACGCTGCGTTCCGCGAGACCGCCGGCTTCACTCCGCCCGAGCAGGAGACGGTTTTTCTGGCGATCAGCCGGGCGACTGGCTGCGACTACTGCACCGCCGCGCATTCGATGATCGCCGACAAGATGTCGAAAGTGCCCGCCGCTTCGCTGGCCGCCCTGCGCACCGGCACACCACTGCCGGACCCCAAGCTCGAGGCGCTGGCCAAGTTCACCCGCAGCATGGTGTACAAGCGGGGCGCGCCGGACCCGACCGCAGTTACGGCCTTTCTGGCCGCCGGCTATCAGCCGCGTCACGCCCTCGGGATCGTGCTGGCAATCGCCACCAAGACCCTCTCGAACTATGTCAACCATCTGGCCGGCACCGAGGTGGACCCGGCCTTTGCCGCCTACAAGGTGCAGCTGCCCGTCAAGGGTCGGGGTCGGCCGGATCGGTGCCAGCCCCGACCTGATCGCATGCCACCGCCATCGACTTGAGGATGGCGAAACAATCCACCCCCGGCGCCAGCCCCAGTGCTTGGGCCGAGCGCCGGGTGACGCGGGCCAGGATGGTATCGCGCCCCAGACGAAGTTGCACGAAAGCGCCCGGCCCGTCACCCGGTTTGACCTCGATCACCGTGCCGGGCAGGATGTTCAGCGCCGACAGGCCCTGCGGTGCCTGGCGCGCCAGAATCACCTCATGCGCCATGATGCGCACCCGCACCCAGGTGCCCGGCACTCCGTCAAGCCGCGGCAGCAGCAGCGGCCCCGCCGAGGTTTCCAGCCGGGTCAGGCCGTCGGCCTCGTGCGCCACGATCCGCGCCGCGATGGTGGCCCCCGCCTCGCGCAGCCCCAGCGCCCGCAGTGCCACCGGGTCAGACATCACCCTGCCCGTGACCCCTTCGGCGACCATGCGCCCCTTCTCGATCACCACCAACCGGTCGGCCAGAAGCTGCGCCTCGTTGACATCATGGGTGACCAGAATCACCGGCATCGCCAGATGCGCGCGCAACCCGATGATCTCGGCATGGAGCCGCTCACGGGTGGCGCGATCGACCGCCGAAAACGGCTCGTCCAGCAGCAGCACATCGGGGCACCGGGCCAGCGCGCGGGCCAGCGCGACCCGCTGCTGCTGCCCGCCCGAGAGTTGCGCGGGCAGCCGGTCGGCCAGACCGTGCAGGTTGGCCAGACCCAGCATCCGTTCGGCCTCGGCCCGGCGTTCCGCCTTGGGCATGTGGAGCATGGCGCTCGCGACATTCTGCGCAGCCGTCAGATGCGGAAACAGGGCGAAGTCCTGGAACACCACCCCGACCCGGCGCCGGTGCGGCGGCAAGTTCACACCGCTGGCGCTGTCAAGCCAGATTGAACCGGCGACCGCGACCCGCCCGTTTTCGGGCCGCCACAACCCCGCGACGGTGCGCAGCACGGTGGTCTTGCCCGCGCCGGAATGACCGACCAGCGCCAGTAGCTGGCCCGGCTCGACCCGGAATGCGAGATCAAGCGGAATTGGCCCTGCCGCCTGCAGCGTCACCTCGAGCGCCATCAGCCCAACCTCCGCCCGACCCGGGCCGACAGCCAATAAGTGGCCGCGATGGTGACCAGCGAGATTGCCACCAGCACGGCCGACATCGTGGCGGCGGCGCTGTTGTCGAACGCCTGCACCCGGTCATAGATCGCGATGGCGATGGTTCTGGTCCGGCCCGGAATCGATCCGCCCACCATCAGTACGATGCCGAATTCGCCCAGCGTATGAGCAAAGGCCAGCACCATCGCCGTCATCAGCCCCGGCCAGGCCAGCGGCAGCTCGACCTGCCACAAGCTGCGCAGCGGCGACATGCCACAGCATTGCGCGGCCTCGCGCACCGCGATCGGCACCGCCTCGAACCCGCGCTGCGCGGGCTGGATGGCGAACGGCAGGTTGAAGATGATCGAAGCCAGCACCAGCCCCGGAAAACTGAATGCCAACGGCTGGCCGAACATCTCTTGCCAGAACGCACCAAGGGGCGAGTTTCGCCCGAAGGCTACCAGCAGGTAGTAGCCGAGCACCGTCGGCGGCAGCACCAGCGGCAGCATGACCAGCGTCTCGATCAGCCCCTTGGCCCCGAAGCTGCGGTAAGCCAGGAAGCGCCCACCGAACACGGCAACCGGCAGCAGGGCGATCACCGTCCACCCGGCCAGCTGCAACGACAACCCCAGCGCGGTCCAGTCCATGCCTTACCCACCCGGCAAGACAAAGCCGTAGCGCGCCATGATCGCGCGCGCGGCGGGTGAGCGGATGTAGGCGTAAAAGGCTTCGGCCTCCGGCCCGGCATGACGCAGCAGCACCATGCGCTGCAACAGCGGACCATGCCAATCGGCAGGGATCAGCGCGAAATCGCCCCGCGCGCCGACCTCGGGGGCAAGCGCCAGCGACAGGGCGATGATCCCGCCCTCGGCGTTGCCGGAAAGGGCGAATTGTGCCGCCTGACCAACGTTTTCGCCCAGCACCAGCATTGGCTGGAGGGCGTCCCACAGGCCGCGGTGGATCAGCGCTTCCCTTGCCCGCAACCCATAGGGCGCGTGCTCCGGGTTGGCGATGGCAAAGCGGGTCAGAGTGCCCGTCGCCAGCATCGCCGCCAGATTGTCGAGGTTTTCGTCGGCAGCCAGGGCCGAGCCCTGCGGCACCATCACCACGATGCGGCCCTCGGCGTAGAGATCGCCGCCATCGCGGGTAAAGCCGTCGCGGTACAGCGCGGCAACATAGGATTCGTCCGCCGCCATGAAGATCTGAAAAGGTGCGCCTTCGCGGATCTGGCGCGCGAAATCGCCGGTCGAGCCGAAATTCAGTGTCACACCCAGCCCGGTTTCGGCCTGAAATGCGGCGGCAATCGCGCTCAGGGCATAACGCAGATCGGCGGCGGCGGCGACAATCGGCGGTTCGTCCTGCGCCACGGCGGCAAGCGCTGACAGCCCGAGGGTCGCGGCCAACCCAAGCGCGCCAAACACCTTGCGGACCAAAGCCCAAACCGCCACCACATTCCCCGCAAACGATATTTCCGTTCAGACATATAGCGGCGATCCACCGGCCAGCGCAAAGGTTATTTTCCTTCGGGAATATCGCGCAGCATGGCCGTCAGCGCCACGACCTCGGCCGCAGCCGCTGCAGCGGCCTGCGCCTCGAGTCGGCGATACTGCGCCAGCACCGCCTGCCCGGCTGCGGTCAGCACCGCGCCGCCGCCCTTCAGCCCGCCGCGGGTGCTGTCCACCAGTGGCTCGCGAAACATCGTGTTCAGGGTCTCGACCAGCATCCAGGCGCGCTTGTAGCTCATCTTCATCGCCCGCCCCGCCGCAGCGATCGAGCCGGTATCGCGGATATGTTCCAGCAGTTCGGCCTTGCCGGGGCCAAGCATGGCGTCCTTGCCAAACACGATGCGCAGGCGCAGGTAAGGGGTGGTTGGCGGCATGGCGTGACCTTTGGCGTTCTGGCCAGCCTGATCGAAATCGGGACGCTTGACAACCTTGTCGCCAAGCGGCGGGATCGACGCTGCGCCGCAGAAAGGATGAGCGATGGCGAGCCTTGACCTGACCACTGCCCGCGCCTTTGGTCGCATGGCGATCCTCGCCCTGCTGGCGGGTGCCTGCTTGCCCGATGCCTCCTTGCCGCCGCCAGGCACGAGCGGCAATTGCGGTGCCGCCGAGTTGCAATACCTGTTGGGCCAACCGGCCAGCATGCTGGCCACCCTGGCGCTTACACCCGCCACCCGCATCATCCGCCCCGGCGAGGCGGTGACGATGGACTATTCGCCCGACCGGCTGGACATCGAACTCGATGCCATCGCGCGCATCATCCGCATCAGCTGCGGCTGATTTTTTTGGCGAAAGTGTCCAACCTTCGGCGGCAGCGCGCGCCGTGGCCCACGCGAACAGACTCAGGGTTTCTTCACCCGGAAGGTGCTATGGCAATCCTTGCAGGCCTCGCCGATCTTGCCCATCCCGGCCTGAACCGCCTCGAGGGTGCCAACGTCCACCGCCGTCACGACGCCATGCAGATTGTCGGCCTTGGCGGTAAAATCGGCCCAGTTCAGCCAGATCTCGGGCAGGGTTTCCGACACCGGGTCGGTGGCCTTGGTCTCGAACTTGGCGGCAATCTGCGACGAGGTATCAACCAGCATCAGCCGGGCCGCTTAGGCGGCGGCGGCGTCGAACGGGGTTTTCCCGGTTGCCATTTCGCCCAAGGTCTTGGCGTTCTGACCCTGAATCCCCATCAAATCCATCCAGGCCTTCACGGTCGGGTCCTGCACTCCGTCCTTGGCACCGGCCACACCGGCCATCAATACCATGCCCACGGCAAGGGCTTTGGTGGCAAATTTCATCGTCTGGCTCCCTGCTGAAAACGAGAGTCAACAACAACCACGACTTTCCGTCACCAAGAGGCGTTTTGCCAGGCCGGGCGGTGCTCACGCGATTGCCATCCGGGCGGCAGACTCGACTCCGGTTCGGGTTCAGTGTTAACATGAACAAAAAAAGAACGATATGGCCCGACGGATTCTGTCACTGTGGTTTCCGCGCCTGGCGGTCGAGCGCATGCTGCGCCGACGGCGCGAGGTGCTGGCGCTGCCCTTCGCGGTGGTGGCCGATCAGGGCGGGGCGCAGGTGCTGGTGTCGCTCAACCTCGCGGCCGAGGCGGCGGGGCTGCGCCTCGGCCAGCCGCTGCGCGACGGGTGCGCGATGTGTCCGGGGCTGCTGACCGCTGCCGCCGACCCGGCGCGCGACGCGGCCTTACTGCGCAGTCTGCGGCGCTGGGCGGGCAAGTTCAGCCCCTGGGTGGCCGAGGAACCCCCCGAAGGTCTGGTGCTTGATCTGACCGGCTGCGCCCATCTGTTCGGCGGCGAGGCGGGTCTGCTGGCCGAGGTCGAGGCCGATTGCGCCGCACTGGGGTTCAGCCTGCGCGCCGGGCTGGCCGACACGCCGGGAGCGGCCTGGGCGCTGGCGCGCCATGCCGGGCAAGCGATGGCGACCCTGCGCAGTGGCGACACCATCGCGCAGGAAGCCCGCGCCACCCGCTCGCGCGCGGCCAGACGGCGGGTCGGGGCCGCCCCTGTGCCAACTGCCCCCGGCCTGCCGCCCGCCGCAATTGCCGCCCCCGGCCAAACCCGGCAGGCGCTGGCGGCCCTGCCGCTGGCGGCGCTGCGACTGCCGCCCGAGACGGTGGCAGGGCTGGCGCGGCTGGGGCTGCGGCAGGTGGCCGACATCATGGGGCTGCCACGCGCAGCACTGGCGCGCCGGTTCGGGGCCGCGACCCTGCGCCGCCTCGATCAGGCGCTGGGGCTGGAACCCGAACCCATCACCCCCGCCCGCCTCTCACCGCACTTTGTCGCCCGGCTGACCTTTCCCGATCCGATCGGCCTGCTGGCCGACGTTGAGGCCGGGGTGGAGCGGCTGCTGGCAGCGCTGTGCCTGCGGCTGCGCGCCCAGGGGCGCGGCACGCGCTGGCTACGGCTGCAAGCCTTTCGCAGCGATGGCCAAACCCTCGCGGTCGAAGTCGGTCTTGCCCGCCCCGCCGACGATCCCGTCGCCATCCGCCCGCTGCTGGCGCTGAAGCTTGACCAGATCGACGCCGGTTTCGGCATCGACTGCCTGCGGCTTGAGGCGACCGCGACCGAGCCGATGATCGCACGCCAGCACGCGGGCCATCTCGAAGCTGCCGAAGCCGCCGTGGCGCGCCAGACCAGCGATACCGCGCTTGACGATCTGGTGGGCAAACTCGGGGCGCGGCTGGGGATCGAGGCGGTTACCCGTCTGCACCCGGCGGAAAGCCACATCCCCGAGAAATCGCTGCTGGTGCTGGCGGCGGCGTTTTCCGCCCCCTCACCCGACCCCTGGCCGGCGCCGCGCGCGCCGCGGCCGCTGATCTTGTTCCGGCCCGAGCTCCTGGGCACCGCCGAGGCCAGCCCGCACCTGCCGCCGCGTTTTTGCTGGCGCAGGCAGGATTGCGTGGTGGCGCGCGCTCTCGGGCCGGAACGGATCGCGCCGGAGTGGTGGCTGGACAATCCCGAATGGCGCTCGGGGGTGCGCGACTACTGGCGGGTCGAGCTGGCCGGGGGGACAAGGCTCTGGCTGTTCCATGCCCATGGCGGCGCGATCTCGGGCGGCTGGTTCTGCCAGGGCCAGTTCGCCTGAACCGCCAACCGCCCAGCGGGCGCACGCGCCGCGCGCGAACGTGACCCGAAGGTGAAGGCTCATCGCCGCCACCCGCTCGCCTGGTCGCCATACCCGTCATGGCTTGCAACAAGCCGACTTTTCGGGCTTGATCGCGCCAAACAGGGGGGTGGGAATGATATCGCAGCGGCAACGCATCTGGGGCTGGTATTTCTTCGATTGGGCGAGTCAGCCCTACAACACGCTTCTCCTGACCTTCATCTTCGGCCCCTACTTCGCCGAGATCGCCCGCGCCCACTACATCGGCACCGGCCTCGACCCCGATGCCAGCGCCGCCGCCGCGCAAGCCTACTGGGGCTGGGGGCTGGCAATCGCCAGCGCCGTGATTGCCGTGCTGGCGCCGTTCCTCGGGGCAATTGCCGATGGCACCGGGCGACGGCTGGTCTGGGTCTGGGTGTTCTCGGCACTTTATGTCATCGGCTCCTACGCGCTGTGGTGGTTGGTGCCGGGCGGCGATGGCCTGTTCTGGGCGGTGCTGTTCTTCGGCCTCGGCTTCATCGGGATGGAATTCGCCACCATCTTTACCAACGCCCTGCTGCCGGGGCTGGATGACCACAACAAGATCGGCGGCATTTCCGGCTCGGGCTTTGCCTTCGGTTATCTCGGCGGGATTCTCTCGCTGGTGATCATGCTGCTGCTGTTTGTCGAAAGCGGCGGCACCGGCAAGACCCTGATCGGTCTCGATCCCATGTTTGGCCTCGACGCCGCCGCGCGTGAGGGCACCCGCGCCGTCGGCCCCTTCACCGCGATCTGGTATGCGGTTTTCATGATCCCGTTCTTTCTGTGGGTAAGAGAGCCAACCGGCGCGCGGCGCAGGCTGGACGTTTTCGCCGCCTTTCACAGCCTGATGGCGCTGCTGGCCAGCCTGACCCGGCGGCGCAGCCTTGCCGCCTATCTGGCCTCGTCGCTGTTCTACCGCGACGCGCTGAACGCGCTTTACGGCTTTGGCGGGGTTTATGCCTCGGGCGTGCTGGGCTGGAGCATCACCGAGATCGGCATTTTCGGCATCGTCGGCGCGATTTCTGCCAGCGTCGCAAGCTGGATCGGCGGCAAGGCCGACAACCGCTTCGGGGCCAAGCCGGTGATCACCACCTCGATTCTGGTGCTGATCCTGGTCTGCGTCATCATTGTCGGCATGTCGCGCGACAACCTGTTCGGCCTCGCGCTCGACCCGGCGGGCGGCCTGCCCGACCAGATCTTCTTTCTCTGCGGTGCGCTGATCGGCGGGGCGGGAGGCACGGTGCAGGCCGCCAGCCGCACCATGATGGTGCGTCACACCACCCCCGAACACGCGACCGAGGCGTTCGGCCTCTATGCGCTGTCGGGCAAGGTTGCGTCCTTCATGGCCCCGGCGCTGATCGCGCTCGCGACCACGATCAGCGGCTCGCAGCGCATCGGCATTTCGCCGCTGATCGGGCTGTTCGTGGTCGGGCTGGTGCTGCTGATCTGGGTCAAGCCTTACGGCGAGCAGGCGCAGCCGGCATGATCCGCAGCGCCGCTCTGATCCTCGGGCTTGGCCTTGCCGCACCGGCGCTGGCGGAAACCGAACCGCTCGCCAACCAGTTGTTCGGCGCCATGGCGACCGCTTCGGCGCAGGATCCGATGCCGGTCGGCAGCTATGCGCGGGGCTGCGGCGCGGGCATGGTGCAACTGCCCGAGTCGGGGCCAACCTGGCAGGCGATGCGTCTGTCGCGCAACCGCAACTGGGGCCAGCCCGCGATGATCGCGTTTCTCGAGCAGCTCTCGGTTGCCGCCACCGAAGGCGGCTGGGCCGGGCTTTACATCGGTGACATCAGCCAGCCGCGCGGCGGGCCTGCCACCTCGGGCCACGCCAGCCACCAGATCGGGCTGGACGCCGATATCTGGATGCTGCCTCCGCGCCGACTTGATCTGACGCGGGCCGAGCGTGAAACCATCAGCTCGATCCCGGTGCGCTCGGCCGATCAGCGCTCGGTCACCGAGAACTGGACCCCGGCGCATCACGCCCTGCTGCGCGCCGCGGCATCCGACCCGCGGGTGGATCGCATCTTCGTCGCCGCGGCAGTCAAGATCGAGATGTGCAAGACCGCCACCCGCCACGACAAGGCCTGGTTGCAGAAAATCCGCCCGATCGCGGGGCACGACACCCATTTTCATGTTCGCCTGAAATGCCCCGAAGGGGCCAGCCTGTGCCAAACCCAGTCGCCCACCGTGGCCAAGCTTTCCAAGGGCGGCGATGGCTGCGATGACACGCTAACCTGGTGGGTCACCGACTATCTTGATCCGCCCAAGCCCGGTGCCGCGCCGCAACCCGCCAAACCGCATGTCAAGACGGCGCGCGAATTCACCATGGCCGATCTGCCCGCCCAATGCGCCGCTGTTCTGGCCTCGGAGTAGCGGCGGGTTTTCGGCGCGTAGCGGTTGACAGGCGCGGCGGCGCGCCCTACGACGCAGCGCTCTCGCATCCGGGGGCCAAGTCTCCGCCACCTTGCAAAAACGGAAAATGACATGACGCGAAACCTCATCCCCGCCATTCTTGCCATGGCTGCCATCGTGGTGGCCTCGAACATTCTGGTGCAGTTCCTCTATGGTCAGTGGCTGACCTGGGGCGCCTTCACCTACCCCTTCACCTTTCTGGTAACCGACCTGACCAACCGCCTTTACGGTGCCGCCGCCGCCCGCCGGGTGGTGCTGGCAGGGTTTGTGGTGGGTGCAATCTGCTCGCTGATCGGCAGCCAGATCGTCGGCAGCTTTGGCCCGCTGGTCAGCCTGCGGGTGGCGATCGGGTCGGGGGCGGCGTTCCTGGCCGCGCAGATGCTCGACATCACGGCGTTCAACCGGTTTCGGGCGGCGGCGTGGTGGCGGGCCCCGCTGATCTCGACCCTGATCGGATCGAGCCTCGACACCGCGATCTTTTTCGCCACCGCATTTTCGGCGGCTCTGGTGGTGCTGGAGCCCGGCAACGACGTGGCTTGGGCCAACGAGCTTTTGCCACTGCTGGGGGCCGGCCCCGACGTGCCGCTCTGGGTCTCGCTGGCGGTCGCCGACTGGTGCGTGAAGCTGGGGCTGGCGGTGGTGGCGCTGGTGCCGTTTCGGCTGATCATCGCGACTGTGATCCCGCGTGTTGCGTAAAACCTTTTGACAATCACAAAATCTGTGGCAGTCTTGGGCTATCGGCAACCAATTGAAAGGAGGGGATCCAGTGTCTAGAGTGATGTTGGAGAGACGTGTCGGGACAGTCGGAGGTGGTGTTTTCTGAAGGCAACCCTTCGGAAAACGGACCGCTGATTGGGCTATTCACCTAACTGGCCCATCTCCTTGAAGCTCGGAAAGGGTCGCCGTATGTGGCGGCCCTTTCTCTTTTGTGCCACGTTCGCGCGGGTGGTTGCGCTGGTGCCTCCGGCGGGGATATTTGAGCCAGTAAGAAACCGGAGAGGGCGCGTGCCGCGATGTTGCGGATCAATGACCGGATCAGTCTTGAGGATTGGGAGCTGTCGGAAAGCTTTTCCCGCGCTTCTGGCCCCGGTGGACAGAACGTCAACAAGGTTTCCACGGCGGTCGAATTGCGCTTCGAGGCGGAACGCTCACCGCATCTTGGCGCCGCCGTCAAGGCGCGGCTGAAACGGCTGGCCGGGCGGCGCTGGACCAACGAGGGCGCGATCGTGATCCGGGCCGAGGAAACCCGCAGTCAGGCACGCAACCGCGAACTGGCCGAGGCGCGGCTGGTCGAGATGATCTTGGCCGCTCTGGTGGCACCCAAGCGCCGGGTAGCAACGCGCCCGACACTGGGCAGCCAGCGCCGCAGGCTGGTGGCCAAGGCGGTGCGGGGTGAAGTGAAGTCCACAAGGGGAAAGGTGGCAGAAGACGAATGACCGACAACCGGATCGACGAGATCATCGCGCGCCGCACGCGGCTGATGGGGCCGAATGTATCGACCTTTTACCGAACGCCAGTTCACATTGTGAAGGGGCAGGGGGTGTGGCTGTGGGATGCGGCGGGCAAGCGTTACCTCGATTGCTACAACAACGTGCCCCATGTGGGCCATTGTCACCCGCGGGTGGTGCAGGCGATCTGTCAGCAGGCGGCGGTGCTGAACACGCACACCCGCTATCTGCACGATCTGGTGCTGGATTACATCGAGCGTCTGACCGGAAGGCTAGGTCATCGCATCTCTCAGGCGATCATGACCTGCACCGGCTCGGAAGCCAACGACGTGGCGCTGCGGATGGCACAGGCGGTGACCGGAAAGACCGGCATCATCGCCACCGACAACACCTATCACGGCAACACCGCGCTGGTCAGCCAGCTTTCCACCCGGCGACCGCCGATCGGGGGTTATGCGCCCTATGTGCGGCTGGTGCCCGCACCGGACAACCTTCACCCGGTGGGCGGCAGCAGAGGGGGGCAGGCGCAGGCCTTTGCCGACCACGTTGCCCGTGCGATTGCCGAGCTGGAGGCGGCGGGGTTCGGCTTTTCCGGCATGATGCTGTGCCCGGTATTTGCGAACGAAGGTTTGCCGTCGGTGCCGCGTGGCTTTCTTGACCCCACGGTGGCGGTGATCCGGGCAGCGGGGGGGCTGATCATTGCCGACGAGGTGCAGCCCGGTTTCGGGCGCATGGGTAGCCATTTCTGGGGTCACGATGCCCTGGGCTTTGCTCCCGACGTGGTGACGGTCGGCAAGCCGATGGCCAATGGCCACCCGGTGGGCGCGGTGCTGGCACGGCCTGACGTGATGGCGGCGTTTCGCAATTCATTTGGATATTTCAATACCTTCGGAGGCAACCCCGTGTCGGCGGCGGCCTGCCTGGCGGTGCTCGACGTGATCGACGACGAGGGCTTGCAGGAAAACGCCGCCACGGTTTCGGCCCATCTGATGGCTAGGCTCAGCGCCCTGCGCCACCCGCTGCTGGCCGATGTGCGCGGCGCGGGCCTGTTCTTTGCGGCCGAGTTCGTGCAGGCTGACGGAGTGACCCCGGCCAGCGACTTTGCCGGTGATCTGGTCGAGGCGCTGGTGGCGGCGGGCCTTCTCTTGAACCGGGCCGGAAGGGCGCAGCACGTGCTGAAAATCCGCCCACCGCTGCCGTTCTCAGTGGAACATGCCGACCTTCTGATGGATGCGGTCGAGCGAGCGCTGCGCCTCACCCCGGTTCCGGCGTGACCGAGGCGGAAAAGGCCGCCGCCGCCTGGGGTGGCTTTGAGCTGCGCTTGCTGCGCAACCGCGAGAATGCAGTCTTTGCCATGCGCCTGCCCGGCGCGGGGCGCGCCGCGCTGCGGCTCCACCGGCAGGGCTATCAGTCGGCGGCGGCGATCCGCTCGGAATTGTGGTGGTGTGCGGCGCTGGCTCGCGTCGGGTTGGCGGTGCCCGCGCCGCTGCCTGCCGCCGGGGGCGAATTGCTGGTGCCGCTGGCTGACGGGCGGCTGGCCTCGGCAATTGCCTGGGTCGAGGGTGCGCCGTTGGGCGAAGCGGGGCGCCCGCTGGCGGGCAGCCTCAGTGATCAGGCGCGTCGGCACCGCGCCCTGGGGCGCCTGATCGCGCAGGTGCACAGTGCCACCGATGCGCTGACCCTGCCCGCCGATTTTGTCCGCCCGCACTGGGATCTTGACGGCCTGACCGGCGAGCAGCCGTTCTGGGGCCGGTTCTGGGAGCACCCGGCTCTCAGCCGCGACGAGGCCACAGTGCTGCGCGAGGCCCGCGATTTCACCCGCGAGCGGCTACGCATGCACCTGGCACAAGGCGGCGATAGCGGCCTGATTCATGCCGATGTGCTGCGTGAAAACGTATTAGTGAACGATGGCTCACTTTCGCTTATCGACTTTGACGACTGCGGGATCGGCTTTCGCCTATACGATCTGGGCACGGTTCTGTCGCAAGACCTGGCTGAGCCGGGTTTTTCCACTCTCGCGACGGCCCTGATCGAGGGATACGGTAGCCTGCGCCCGGTGGACAGCGCGATGGTGCCGGTGTTCACGCTGGCGCGCACGCTGGCCTCGGTCGGCTGGACCGCGCCGCGCCTTGCCCCGGATGACCCGATTCACCGCAGCCACATCGCGCGCGCGCTGCGCTGTGCCGCGCAGGTCATGGGTCGGTGACGCCGGTCACACCTCGACTGCGGTCGCCACCTGCGCACCAACCCCGAACACCCGCTTGTAGCGCGCGATCTGATCGGTGGGCCCGACCGCCTTGCTGGGATTGTCTGAAAGCTTGACCGTGGGCCGCCCGTCAGCCGAGACCGCCTTGCATACCAGACTGAACGGTGCCAGCGCGTCTTTGCCGACCAAGCCACGAAAATCATTGGTCAAAAGTGTGCCCCAGCCGAACGAGACCTTGACCCGCCCGGCAAAGTGGTGGTGCAGTTCCTCAATCTTCGGCACGTCCAGCCCGTCGGAAAAGATCACCAGCTTCTGGCGTGGGTCTTCGCCCCGTTCGCGCCACCAGCGGATTGCCGTTTCTGCCCCCGCCACCGGATCACCGCTGTCGATGCGGATGCCGGTCCAGGTTGAAAGCCAATCGGGGGCGTTGCGCAGAAATCCTTCGGTGCCATAGGTATCGGGCAGGATGATGCGCAGATTGCCGTCGTGTTCTTCCTGCCACTCGGCCAGAACCTGGTAGGGGGCCTGCGCCAGCTCGGTATCGCTATTGGCCAGCGCGGCATAGACCATCGGCAATTCGTGCGCATTGGTGCCGATTGCCTCGAGATCGCGGCGCATCGCGATGCGGCAGTTCGAGGTGCCAATGAAAGCGGGCCCGAGGCCTTCGCTCATCGCCTGCACGGCCCAATCCTGCCACAGGAACGAGTGCCGTCGCCTGGTGCCGAAATCGGCGATCTTGAGACCGTCAAGCCCACGCAGGCGCTCGATCTTTTCCCACAGCTTGGTCATGCCTCGGGCGTAAAGCACCTGCAACTCGAACTTGCCCAGGCGCTTGAGCACGGCGCGCGAGCGCAGCTCCATCAGCACCGCCAGCGCCGGAATCTCCCACATCATCACTTCGGGCCAGGCACCCCTGAACGTAAGTTCATATTGGCCGTTGCACTTTTCCAACTGATAGGGTGGCAGTTGCAGCGCCTCGAACCAGTCCATGAATTCGGGGCGGAACATCTGGCGCTTGCCGTAAAAGGTGTTGCCGCGCAGAAAGGTCTGCTCGCCCCGCGTCAGGCGCAGAGTGCGGATATAGTCAAGCTGCTCGCGCAGCTCGGTTTCATCCACCAGCTCGGCCAGACGGATATTCTGGCTACGGTTGATCAGGCTGAACGTCACCTCGGTATCGGGGCGATGGCGCAAGACCGATTGAGACATCAGCAGCTTGTAGAAATCGGTGTCGATCAGCGAGCGCACGATCGGGTCGATCTTCCAGTTGTGGTTGTAGACGCGAGTGGCAATGTCGGCCATCTCAGGCCACCAAGCGCACGCCGGCGGCCGCCATCTGGCGGCGCGCTGCGGCCATACTGCCGTTCAGGTCGATCGCCCGGCAGGCGGCTTCGAGCACCGTGACGTGGAACCCCAGCCGCGCCGCATCCAGCGCCGACCAGGCGACGCAGAAATCGGTGGCTAGGCCCACCAGCACCAGATCCGTTGCCCCCCGCGCGCGCAGATAGCCCTCAAGCCCGGTCGGGGTGGTGCGGTCATTGTCGAAAAAAGCGGAATAGCTGTCGATCGCGGCGCGAAAGCCCTTGCGCAGCACTAGATCGGCGGCGTCGGTCTTGAGGCCGGGATGAAAGGCCGCGCCAGTGCTGCCCTGCACGCAATGGCTGGGCCATAGCACCTGCGGACCGTAAGGCATGTCGATCGTGCTGAAAGGTGAAGCGCCGGGATGGTTCGCGGCAAACGAGGTGTGGTCGGCCGGGTGCCAGTCCTGGGTCAGCACTCCGACCGCATAGTCGTCCAGCAACTCATTGATCCGTGGGATGATTTCGTCGCCGCGCGTCACCGCAAGGGCGCCGCCCGGGCAAAAATCATTCTGCACGTCGATCACGAGCAGCGCTTGCGAGGCAGGGTGCATCCGGGTTTTCCTATCGTCTGGCTGACTTTGGGTAAGACCCGGCGGCACTTGCGTCAATGGGGTGCGGAGGGCAAGGGGCAGATCGGCGCTAGCGCAGGATCAGGTTTGATGGAAACCGTACAGCCCACAACACCCCCCGGTTTCCGGGCACCGGGACAGGATCGGCGGCCTTGCGGTGCAAGGCCGCCCGGTCCCTTGCCCGAAGGCCGTGAGACCGCAGGGCAAGGGCGGTTGGGTTTGGCTAACACTCTGACAACCAATCCAAAAAAAGCAGGAACATCGTTCCCGTCGCGGCGCTTCCGGCGCTAACGCAACCGCTGCCCCGCCGCATCCGCAGCAAAGAACAGCGCCTGTGCGGAATCGAATCCCACCCCCACCATCGCCCCAGCCGCAACATGCGGGTCGTCATGCGCCTCGATTACCAGCTTTTCGCCCGAGGGGGCGGTCAGGTGCACAAAGGCCACGCCGCCCAGCGCCTCGGTCATCTCGACCCGGTGAGTCGTTCCCTGGGTGATGTGCAGAAGCTGCGGGCGCAGCCCCACCACCACCGCGCCGACCGGCAGCGCCGGGTTGGCCGGCAGGTCGGTACCAAGTCCCTTGGCGCTAACGCCGCTGCGGCTCGCGGTGGCCGACACAAAATTCATCGCGGGGCTGCCAATAAAGCCGGCGACAAAGCGGTTGTCGGGATCATGGTAAAGCTCGAGCGGCTTTCCCACCTGTTCCACCCGCCCCGCCCGCAGCACCACGATCTTGTCGGCCAGCGTCATCGCTTCGACCTGATCGTGGGTCACATAGATCATCGTCGCCCCCAGCTCGCGGTGCAGGCGGGCGATTTCCACCCGCATTTCCACCCGCAGCTCGGCGTCAAGATTGGACAGCGGTTCGTCGAACAGGAACACTTCGGGCCCGCGCACGATGGCGCGACCGATGGCCACCCGCTGGCGCTGGCCGCCCGACAGCGCCTTGGGTTTGCGCGTCAGATACTCGTCCAGCTTCAGAATCCGGCTGGCTTCGGCCACCTTGGCCACCACCTCGGCCCTGGGGTGACCGGTCATTTGCAGGCCGAAGCCCATGTTTTCAGCGACCGTCATGTGCGGGTAAAGGGCGTAGGTCTGAAACACCATCGCCACCCCGCGCTCGGCCGGGTCGTCGCGGGTGACATCGCGCGCACCGATCGCGATGGTGCCGCTGGTGGTTGCTTCCAGCCCCGCCACCATCCGCAGCAGGGTGGATTTGCCGCACCCCGAGGGGCCGACGAAGACGCAGAACTCGCCATCCGCGACCGTCAGATCGACCCCGTGGATCACCTGCACGTCGCCGTATTTCTTGGTAACACCTGTCAGCGTGACACCGGACATGTTTCCCCCTGATTCTTAATGTTGTTCCGGAAAGCGCCAGCTTTCGGCTTCGGCGGCGATCTCGGCGGCGGTCGCAATAATCTGCGGCGCGCGCTCGGTCAGTGCTGCGAGCGTGGTGCTGGCGGTGGTCGAGGTAATCGACAAGGCCCCCATCACCCGCCCGGCGCGGGTCAGAATCGGGGCGGCGACGCAGATGATTCCGGGCTCGTGTTCCTCGCGGTCAAAGGCAAAACCGCGGACTCGAATCGCCTCGAGCTCGACCACAAGCTGGTCGCGGTTGGCGAGCGTCTGGGCGGTGAAGCGGTGGAACGCCTGGCGCTGCAAGGCATCACGCAAGGCGTCGGGGTCCAGCCAGGCCAGCATCGCCTTGCCCACGCCGGTGCAATAGGCAGGCCCCACCTTGCCCGCTTGGGCGAACATCTCGACCGGGCGGGCGGCGTTGCGCTTGTCAACATAGAGCACCTGCCCCTGATCCAGTTGCGCGAGATGGATGGTCTCGCCGGTGTCATGGGAAAGCTTGTCCAGCCAAGGCCTTGCGATTGGCGCAAGGCTCGATTGCGCCCAGGCGGCATGGGCCAGCCGCACCAGCCGCACCCCCAGCGAATAGGTCTGGCGGTCGGGGTCATAGGCCAGCATTCCCTGATTGGTCAGGGTCTGCATGAAGCGGTAGAGGGTAGGCTTGGGGTAGGCGGCTTGTGCCAGCACTTCGCCAAACCGCACCGGGCGACCGATCGCGGCCACCCGATCGAGCACGTCCAGTGCCTTGCCTACCGTGCCATCACCCGCGCTCATCCGCGCCCCCCGTGGTTGTTGTTGACAGCGTAGATGATGCGCCGCATAGTATCAATATTCAAGACTTAGTTTCAAATAATGGAACCACTAGGGAGGAAACCATGGCTCAGATGAAACGGGGTGCGCTGGCATTGCTGGCGGGCCTGATGATGTCGGGATCGGTGATGGCCGAGCAGCGCTCGCTGGTGATCAACACCGATGCCTCCGACCCCGCCCCAAAGGCCGCATTCGATCAGTTGATCGCCGCGTTCGAGGCCGAAAACCCCGATATCAAGGTCACGGTCAACATGTTCGACCACGAGGGCTACAAGACCGCGATCCGTAACTTCCTGACCGCCGACAGCCCGGATCTGGCCAACTGGTATGCCGGCAACCGCATGGCGCCCTTTGTGACGGGTGGCCAGTTCCAGGATGTCTCGGACGTGTGGGAAGCAAACGGGCTGTCCGACAGCCTGGCCTCGGCCAAGGCCTCGATGACCATCGACGGCAAGCAGTGGGGCGTGCCCTATACCTACTATCAATGGGGCATCTACTATAACAAGGATGTCTACAAGGCGGCCGGAGTTGAGGTGCCCACCACCTGGGATCAGTTCATCGCCAACTGCGCCACTTTCAAGGCCGCCGGGATCGACTGCCTGACCACCGGCACCAAGGCACTGTGGCCCGCGGCGGGGATTTTCGACTACATCGACCTGCGAACCAATGGCTACGAATTCCACATGGATCTGACGGCCGGCAAGATCGCCTGGACCGATGACAGGGTGAAAGCCGCGTTTGCCGAATTAGGCAAGCTGGCGGCACCGGGCTATATCACCGCCAACCATGCGGCAATCGACTGGCAGGATGCGGCGGCGCTGCTGGTGCAGGGCAAGGCGGCCAACTACGTGATGGGCAACTTTGCCGTGGCGACCTTCAAGGAAGGCGGCATGACCAACGACAGCCTCGGTTTCATGCCGTTCCCCGAAATCACTCCCGGCATTCCGCGCGCCGAAGATGCGCCGACTGACACCATCCACATTCCGGCGGGTGCCAAGAACGTGGCGGATGCCAAGCTCTTTCTTGCGTTCTTGGCGCGGGCCGATGTGCAGAGCCAGATGAATGCCACCCTTGGCCAACTGCCCACCAACAAGGACTCGACCGTGGATACGAGTGATCCGTTCCTGTCGGCGGGGTTCGAGATGCTGTCCAGTTCCTACGCGCTGGCGCAGTTCTTCGACCGTGACGCCCCGGCCGAAATGGCCAAGGCCGGCATGGAAGGGTTTCAAGAGTTCATGATCAACCCGGATCGTCTCGATTCCATCCTTGAGAGGCTCGAAAAAGTGCGCGCCAAGGCCTACTGATCTCCCGGCGGGCGCGGTTCTGGCTGCGCCCGACACCTGGCCCCGGAGGCAACTCCGGGGCTTTTCCCGCCCGTTTGCGAGGCCCAGATGTCCGCCTACTGGAAACGCAATCAGCACCGCCTGGCCCCGTGGCTGTTCCTGGCCCCCGGCATGGCGATGTTCGCGCTTTACGTGATCATCCCGATCTTCCAGTCGATGGCGATCTCGTTCTACGACTGGGATGGGCTGGGAGAAAAAGTCTGGATCGGTGCCGCCAATTATGTCGAGCTGATCGACGACGACGCCTTTTATACCTCGCTGAAAAATAACGTCATCTGGCTGCTGCTCTACTTGCTGGCGGTGCCCGCGGGATTGCTGATCGCGATCTTTCTCAACCAGACGGTCTGGGGCATCCGCGCCTACAAATCGCTGTTCTTCTTTCCTTTCGTGATCTCGCAGGTCGTGGTCGGCCTGATGTTCTCGTGGTTCTATGCCCCGAATTTTGGCCTGTTCTACAAGCTGATCGAGGCCATTACCGGCACCGGCGTGGCAGTGCTTGCCGACGAGACCTGGGTGACCTACGGCATCATCGTGGCGGGACTCTGGCCGCAGATCGCCTATGTCATGATTCTCTATCTGACCGGGCTCAACAACGTCGCCGCCGACCAGATCGAGGCGGCCCGGCTGGACGGTGCCAAGGGCTGGAAAATGCTGTGGTATGTGGTGCTGCCGCAACTGCGCCCCGCCACCTTCATCGCGGTGGTGGTCACCGTGATCGGCGCGCTGCGCAGCTTTGATCTGGTGTCGATCATGACCGACGGCGGCCCTTACGGATCATCGCGCGTGCTGTCGTTCTACATGTATGAACAGGCGCTGTCGGAATACGGCTACCGCATGGGGTATGGTGCCGCCATTGCGGTGGTGCTGTTCGCGATCATGATGGTTTTCATCTCGGGCTTCATCTGGAAGATGTGGCGCGACGAGACGGAGCGTTAGCGATGTTCCCCCGCCCGATCCAGCAAACCTCGCGCATCACCCAGCGCGCCTACCAGATTGCGCTTCCCGTAGCATTGATCCTGTGGCTGCTGCCGCTGATCGGGGTTGCCATCACCTCGGTGCGCCCGGCCTCGGATCTGGCGCAAGGCAACTACTTCGGCATGCCAAGTTCCCTGGCCTTCGAGAACTACGCCGAGGTGTTTCGCAACTCGCCGATCGCGCATTACATCCTGAATTCGTTCAAGGTCACGATCCCCACCGTGATCGGGGCGGTGGCGCTATCGTGCATGACCGGCTTTGCCCTTGGCATCTACCGCTTCCGCTCGAACCTTTTGGTGTTCTTTCTGTTCGTTGCGGGCAATTTCGTGCCGTTTCAGATTCTGATGGTGCCGGTGCGGGATCTGACGCTGTCGCTTGGCCTTTACAACTCGACCGCCGGACTCGCCCTCTTCCACATCGCCTTTCAGACCGGGTTCTGCACTCTGTTCATGCGCAATTTCATCCGCGCGCTGCCGTTCGAACTGATCGAGGCGGCGCGGGTCGAGGGGGTATCCGAGATCCGCATCTTCTGGTTCATCGTGCTGCCACTGATGCGCCCGGCAATTGCGGCGCTGTCGGTGCTGATCTTCACCTTCATCTGGAACGATTATTTCTGGGCCACGGTGCTGACCACCTCGGCGGCCACCCAACCCGTTACCGCCGGGCTTTATTCGCTGAACGGTCAATGGGTTGCGGCTTGGCATCTGGTCTCGGCCGGCAGCATTGTCGCCGCCCTGCCGCCGGTCACGATGTTCTTTCTGATGCAGAAACACTTCATCGCGGGCCTCACCCTCGGAGCCGTCAAATGACCAAAATCACCTTCATCGGCGCAGGTTCGACGGTGTTCATGAAGAACATCGTGGGTGACGTGCTGCACCATCCGGCGCTGTCGGATGCCACCATCGCCCTGATGGACATCAACCCGGCCCGGCTGGCCGAAAGCGCGCTGGTCGCGCGCAAGATGGTGGCCAGCCTCAAGGTGCAGGCGCGGATCGAGTGCTTCACCGATCGGCGGGCGGCACTTGCGGGGGCCGATTTCGTGGTGGTTGCGTTCCAGATCGGCGGCTACAAGCCCTGCACCGTGACCGATTTCGAGATCCCGCGCGGCTACGGCTTGCGCCAGACCATCGCCGACAGCCTTGGGGTTGGCGGCATCATGCGCGGGTTGCGCACCGTGCCGCACCTGTGGGCGATCGCCGAAGACATGCGCGCAGTCTGCCCCGACGCGCTGATGCTGCAATACGTCAACCCGATGGCGATCAACACCTGGGCGTTAAGCGCGCGCTATCCCGACATCCGGCAGGTCGGTCTCTGCCATTCGGTGCAGGGCACCGCCAAAGAGTTGGCGCGCGACCTTGGCCTGCCACCGGAATCGCTACGCTACCGCGCCGCAGGGCTCAACCACATGGCGTTCTATCTGAACTTCGAGGCGCGCAATCCCGATGGCAGCTACCGCGACCTCTACTCCGAACTGCGCGCGGGCTACCGGGCCGGGCGCATTCCGCTGGAAAGTAGCTGGAATCCGCGCTGCCCCAATCTGGTGCGCTACGAAGCGCTGATGCACCTCGGCTACTTCGTCACCGAATCGTCCGAGCATTTCGCCGAATACGTGCCGTGGTTCATCAAATCAGGCCGCCCCGACCTGATCGAGCGTTACCGCATCCCGCTTGACGAATATCCGATCCGCTGCGAAGAACAGATTGCCCGCTGGCAAGCGCAGGCGCGCGAATTTGCCGCCGCCGAGACCATCGCCGTTGCCCCCAGCCACGAATACGCGGCCACCATCATGAATTCCGTTACCACCGGCCAACCTGCGGTGATCTATGGCAATGTGGCAAACCATGGCTGTATTCCGCAACTGCCCGAGGGTGCAGCGGTCGAGGTGCCCTGTCTGGTTGATGCCAGCGGCATTCAGCCCACCACCGTGACCGACATCCCGCCGCAACTGATCGCGCTGATGCGCACCAACCTCAACGTGCAAGAGCTGACGGTTCAGGCCCTGCTGACCGAGAACCGCGCCCATGTCTATCATGCCGCGATGCTTGACCCGCACACCGCCGCCGAGCTTGACCTCGGCCAGATCCACGCCCTGATCGACGATCTGATCGCCGCCCATGGCGACTGGCTGCCGACATGGCTGCAACACCCGAGCGCCGCTTGAAAGAGGCTCCGCGCAATGAAAGACCCGGCATGACCCAGCTTCCCAGCTGCCCTGACCTCAGGGGAGCGTCTGTTTTCATCACCGGCGGCGGTTCCGGCATCGGCGCGGCGCTGACCGAAGGTTTCCTGCGCCAGGGCGCGCGGGTGGCCTTCGTGCAACGCTCGGATGCCAACGCCTTTTGCGATGCGATGGCCGCGCAAACCGGTCAGCGCCCGCTTTACCTGCCCTGCGACATCACCGACATTCCGGCGCTACAAGCCGCGATCGCCACCGCCGCCAAGGCGCATGGTCCGATCACGGTGCTGGTCAACAACGCCGCCAACGACAAGCGTCACGATACCCTGAAAGTCACCGAAGAATTCTGGGACTGGTCGCTGGCGATCAACCTGAAATGCTATTTCTTTGCCGCGCAGGCGGTAATTCCCGGCATGCGGGCGGCGGGCGGCGGCAGCATCATCAACTTTTCCTCGATCAGCTACATGATGGGCGGCGCGGGCTATCCAGCCTACACCACCGCCAACTCCGGCATCAACGGCCTGACGCGCAGCTTGGCGCGCGAGTTTGGCCCGGATCGGATCCGGGTCAACGCGCTTGCCCCCGGCTGGGTGCTGACGCAAAAGCAGAAAGACCTCTGGGTCACGCCCGAGGGTCTGGCGGCGCATGTCGCGCGCCAGTGCCTGAAAGACACCCTCGCGCCCGAAGACATCGTCGGCGGCGTGCTGTTCCTTGCCTCCAACGCCTCGAAAATGATGACTGGGCAAGCCCTTGTGATCGACGGCGGGGTGGTGGTGACGGGATGACCGCCAGCCCGGTACCAGACTGGATCGCGGTCGATTGGGGCACCACGCACCTGCGCGCCTATGCCATGGGGCCGGACGGCGTGCTGGCCGAGGTGGCCTCGCATGACGGCATGACCAGCCTTGCCCGCGACGGCTACGAGCCCGCGCTGCTGCGGCTGATAGGGCCCTGGCTGACCCCCGGCGCGCCGGTTGACATCCTCGCCTGCGGCATGGTCGGCTCGCGCCAGGGCTGGGTTGAAGCCCCCTATCGCGATACGCCCTGCCCGCCGCTTGATCCCGCCAGCCTGGTGTGTGTGCCGCTGCGCGACCGAGCCCTGCGGGTGCGCCTGGTTCCCGGTCTGCGCCAGCTCCGGCCCGCCGACGTGATGCGCGGCGAGGAGACCCAGATCGCCGGGGCGCTGGCCGCCATGCCCGGGTTTGACGGGGTGCTATGCCTGCCCGGCACCCATTCGAAATGGGTGCATGTCAGCGCGGGCGAGGCAGTTTCGTTTCAAACCTGCATGACCGGTGAGATGTTTGCGCTGCTTTCCACTCAGTCGGTGCTGCGGCACGGAATGGTCGGCGACGGCTGGGAGGAACAATCGTTCATAAATGCCCTGTCAGACGCGATCTCGCAGCCCGAAAGGTTTGCCACCCGCCTGTTTGCCCTGCGCGCCGAGGCCCTGATCACCGAACTGCCCGCCGCCGCCGCCCGCGCCCGGCTGTCCGGCCTGCTGATCGGGATCGAGCTTGCCGCCACCCGGCCCTACTGGCTGGGGCAACCGGTGGTGATCGTCGGGGCACCAAAACTGGCCGCAATCTATGCCGCAGCACTGGCCGCGCAAGGGGTTGCGGCGCGCACTCTGCCCGCCGCGGCCTGCACCATTGCCGGCCTTGCTTTCGCCCGCAGCACCATCCGAAAGGTTCGACCTTGCCCCGCCCCCTGATCGCCATTCTGCGCGGCCTGACCCCCGTTGATGCCCTGCCGGTGGCCGCAGCGCTGATCGACGCCGGTATCACCATCCTTGAAGTGCCGCTCAATTCGCCGGACGCTTTTACCAGTATCGGCTTGATTGAAAACGCTTACGGAGGCAAGGCACTGATCGGCGCGGGCACGGTGCTGACGGTCGCCGAGGTGAAAGACGTGGCCACGGTTGGCGGTCGGCTGGTGGTCTCGCCCAACTGCGACCCGGCGGTGATCGCCGCCACCAAGGCGGCCGGGCTGCAAAGCTGGCCCGGCGTGCTGACCCCGACCGAGTGTTTCGCGGCCCTGCGCGCCGGGGCGGACGGGTTGAAGATCTTTCCGTCCTTCCTGCTTGGCTGTAACGGCCTGCGCGCGATCCGCGCCGTGCTGCCGCCCGCCACCAAACTCTATGCCGTGGGCGGGGTTGGGGCGGCGGCCTTTGCCGAATGGCAGCACGCCGGGGCCGATGGTTTCGGCATCGGCACGGCCCTTTACACCCCCGGCCTGACCGCGCCCGAAGTTGCCCGGCGTGCCCGGATGCTGGTAGCGGCCTGGGACGCGGTGACAACATGACGGCGCCTGTCGCCAGCGTTTACGATCCGCGCCCCTGCGAGCTTGGCGAAGGGCCGTTGTGGCATCCGATTCGTGAACAATTGTTCTGGTTTGATATCATCGGCAAGCGCCTTCTGACCCGAGTCGGCGACGCGCCGCAGCATTGGCAGTTTGACGAACATGTTTCCGCTGCGGGCTGGATCGACCGTGATCAGCTGCTGATCGGCTCGGAAACCGGGCTGTACCAGTTCAACCTTGTCACAGGTGCGCGCGAAAACCTTTGCGCGCTTGAGGCCGAGAACCCGCTGACCCGCTCGAACGATGGCCGCGCCGACCCGTTTGGCGGCTTCTGGATTGGCACCATGGGCAAGGCGGCCGAACCTGGCAAAGGCGCGATCTATCGCTACTTCAAGGGTGAGTTGCGCTGTCTTTACAAGCCGATAAGCATTTCGAACTCGATCTGTTTCAGCCCCGATGGTGGCCGTGCACATTTCACCGATACCGTCACCGGCCAAGTGATGCGGGTGGCGCTGGATGGCGCGGGCTGGCCCGCCGCCAGCCCCGAGGTTTTCCTCGATCTGCGGCGCGAAGGCCTGCACCCCGATGGCGCGGTGATCGACGCCGCAGGCACGCTGTGGCTGGCCGAGTGGGGCGCGGGCCGGGTTTCCGCCTACGCGCAGGATGGCCGTCGGCAGCGCATTGTCGCCGTTCCCGCGCCGCACAGCACCTGCCCGGCCTTCGGCGGGCCGGGTCTTGCGACCCTGTTCTGCACCACGGCGCTGCAGGGGCTGGAGCCCCGCGCCCGCGCCGCGCACCCGCTTTCGGGCCAGACTTTCGCCGTGCCCGACGTAGCGCGCGGCCAATATGAACATAAGGTCATATTATGAAACCGTGCCTGGGTGTGTGCTACTATCCCGAACACTGGCCCGAAGATCAGTGGGCGACCGACGCCGCTCGCATGGCCGCGCTGGGCCTGACCTGGGTGCGGATCGGCGAATTTGCCTGGTCGCGGATCGAGCCCGAGCCCGACCGCCTTGATTGGGGTTGGCTTGACCGGGCGATTGCCACCCTTGGGGCGTCCGGGCTGAAGGTGGTGCTGGGCACCCCGACTGCCACCCCGCCGCGCTGGCTGCTGACTCGCCACCCCGACATGCTGGCGCTGGATGCGCAGGGCCGCCCACGTGGGTTCGGGTCGCGTCGCCACTACGATTTCTCGCATCCCGGCTACCGCGCCGAATGTGTTCGCATCGTCACCGCGCTGGCCCGGCGATATGGCGCGAACCCCATCGTCGCGGCCTGGCAGACCGACAACGAATACGGCTGCCACGACACCACGCTCAGTTACTCGCCCGCCGCCACGGCCGCCTTTCGCCACTGGCTGGCGCAGAAATACCAGTCGGTGCAGGCGCTTAACCGCGCCTGGGGCAATGTGTTCTGGTCGATGGACTATGCCAGCCTTGACGAGATAGCGCTTCCCAACCTCACGGTCACCGAGGCCAACCCATCCCACGTGATGGATTTTCGCCGTTTCGCCTCGGATCAGGTGGCCAGCTTCAACCGGCGGCAAACCGCGATCATCCGCCAACATTCGCAAGCCCCGATTGCCCACAATTACATGGGCGGGATGACCGATTTCGATCATTTCGCGACCGGCGCGGACCTTGATATTGCGGCCTGGGATTCCTACCCGCTGGGGTTCCTGTCGGATCGCCTTGCCGCCGATCCGGCGCACAAGCGCCGCTTCCTGCGTCAGGGTGACCCTGATTTTCAGGCCTTTCACCACGACCTTTACCGCGCCGTCGGGCGCGGGCGCTGGTGGGTGATGGAGCAACAGCCCGGTCCGGTGAACTGGGCCCCCTACAACCCCGATCCGCTGCCCGGCATGGCCCGCCTCTGGGCCTGGGAGGCCTTTGCCCATGGGGCCGAGGCGGTGTGCTACTTTCGTTGGCGTCAGGCACCGTTCGCGCAGGAACAGATGCACGCCGGGCTGCTACGCCCAGACAGCGTGGCCGCCCCCGCGCATGACGAGGCGCTAGCGGTGGCGCGCGAGCTGGCGGCATTCGATGCGGTTGACACGGCTGCCGCGCCGGTGGCGCTGGTGTTCGATTATGCCAGCGCCTGGGCCTGGCAAACCCAGCCTCAGGGCCGCGATTTTCGCTATTTCGATCTGGTGTTCCAGACCTATCAGGGGCTGCGCAAGCTGGGTCTTTCGGTCGATATCCTGTCGCCCGACACCGCCGATCTTGGCGCCTACAAGCTGGTGATCGCCCCCGGCGTGGCCACCCTGTCGGCGCCGCTGCTGGCTGCCTTGGCGCGCTATCAAGGCGTCGCGCTGATCGGCCCGCGCAGCAATGCCAAGACCGCCGATTTCGCCATTCCGCTGCCGCTGCCGCCCAACTTGCCGGGGCTGGCCTGCACCGTGGCGCGGGTCGAAAGCCTGCCGCCGGATGTTCCGGTGGCGTTGGAGCGCGGTGGCGCTTTCCGGCTCTGGCGTGAAAAGTGCGAAAGCCCCGATGTGATCGAGAGCACCACGGACGGCTGGCCCGCGTTGATCGGGCGAGGGGCGCTGCGCTATTTGGCGGGCTGGCCCGACCCCGTAGCGCTGGCGCGGATTCTGACCGCGCTTTGCGCCGAGCAGGGTATCGCCAGCGAAACCCTGCCCGAGGGCCTGCGCTGCCGCGATACCGCCAGCCACCGCTTCTGGTTCAACTACAACCCCGCGCCGATCACCTGGCAGGGTCTCACCCTGCCTGCCGCCGGGGTGCTTTGGCAGGCGCGCAAAGCGTAGCCCCGGCCGCAGGGGTGGCGGCAAGCCACGCCCAGCCCAAAGGCGCTAACCGGACCTCTCCGGCCGCCACGTCGGCGTCGGCCGGGGCAATGACCCCGGCAGTGCCCGAAAGCCCGAGCGTCACCGGCTCCTGACCCAGATTGTAGAGACACAGCACCGCCCCCGCGTCAGCACTACGCACGAACCCCAGCAGCGGCTCGGGCAGGTCAAGAAACCGGCTGGCCCCGGCTCGCAGCGCCGGTCTGGCCCGCCGCAGTGCCAGCAGGCTGCGATAGGTTTCCAGCACCGATCCCGCCACCCCTTGCTGCGCGGCGACGTTGCGCGCGCGTTGCGCCGCCTTGATCGGCAGCCATGGCCGCCCGGTGGTAAAGCCGCCCAGCGTTGAGCCGTCCCACACCATGGGGGTGCGACAGCCATCGCGGCCCTTGTATTGCGGCCAGAACCGGATGCCCGCCGGATCGGTCAACTCGCTGAACGCGATCTCCGTCTCGGTCTGACCCAGCTCTTCGCCCTGATAGAGGCAGACCGAGCCCTGAAGGCCCAGCAGCATCGCCGCCGTCAGCCGCGCCAGATCATCGGGCGCGCCAAACCCGGCCCAACGGCTGACATGGCGGATCACGTCATGGTTGGAAAACGCCCAAGTGGGCCAGCCCCCCGGCGCGGCCTTGAAGAAACTCTCGATCCGGATACGGAAATGCGCGGCGGTGAACGGATTGCCCAGCATGTCGAACGAATAGGCCATGTGCAGCCGCGCGCCGGTGGTGTATTCGGCCATCACCTGCACCGCGCGATCCGGGGCCTCGCCCACTTCGCCCACCATGGCGCGACCGTCATATTCGTCGAGCAGCGCCCGCATCCGTTCCAGAAAGGCGATGTTTTCCGGCTGGGTCTTGCAATGGCGATGGTCCTGCATCTCGTATGGGTTGATGGCGGGCTGGTTTTCGCACCGCACCGCCGCACCGTTCGCGCGCAGGCGCGCGTCGTGAAAGTAGAAGTTCACGGTATCAAGTCGAAAGCCATCGACCCCCCGCTCCAGCCAGAACCGCATCACCCCCAGCAGCCAGTCCTGCACGGCAGGCTGATGGAAATTGAAATCGGGTTGGCTGGCCAGAAAGTTGTGCAGGTAATACTGTCGCCGCCTGGTATCCCATTCCCAGGCCGAGCCGCCAAACACCGAAAGCCAGTTGTTGGGCGGGCTGCCGTCGGGCCCGGGATCGGCCCAGACATACCAATCGGAACGATCATTCACTTTGTCGCTGCGGCTCTGGCGAAAGAACGGATGCTGGTCTGAGGAATGGCTGAGCACCTGGTCGATGATCACGCGCAACCCCAACGCATGGGCCCGTGCCAGCAGCGCGTCGAAATCCGCGAGCGTGCCAAACAGCGGGTCAATATCGGTATAGTTTGAGACATCGTAGCCCATGTCGGCCATCGGCGAGGTGAAAACCGGCGACAGCCAGATCGCATCGACCCCCAGCGCCGCGACATGATCAAGCCGTGCCGTGATACCCGGCAAGTCGCCGATCCCGTCGCCATCGCTGTCCTGAAACGACCGCGGATAGATCTGATAGGTCACCGATCCGCGCCACCATTCCGTCATGCCCGCCCCCTGCTGTCCGCCCCTGCTGCCAGCCTTACGGCGCTTGCCGCGTAGCGACAAGTCTGGCATCGCCAGCCAGGCTGGGCTTTGTTGCATAAATCTTCTGAAGTGGGATTCATCTCGTGAGTCCAGCGTGGTAGCTGGCGTGCATGAGCAGACCCATACCGCCTGTCTACAAGACCAGGAACTGGCCAGCCTATAACGATGCGCTGAAGCGCCGGGATCAGGGTGGAAGGCGAAGGGGAATGGACAGAGGAGGGTCAGCAAACAGTCCGGGGGACTGTTTGCCCGACGATGGCGCAAGCATGGCGGCACCAAGCGCCGCGTCTGGCGCAAGATCCACATCGGGA